>SAMEA3663093__coassemble_572_pt1 | contig 46883 bp, 41 predicted proteins | sample SAMEA3663093__metabat2_low_PE_021 | metagenome-assembled genome bin SAMEA3663093 (sample SAMEA3663093) | pig gut metagenome | biome: pig gut; feature: pig-associated habitat; material: faeces | place: France | collected 2012
TCAGACCTGTTTTCGAATGCACTTGTCGTAAGCTGATTGCGCCCTCGTCTTGTTGCTATCAAATGATGATTCGTGTCTTGTGGTAGTTCTCCCGAAACTCTGTCGGTGAACAGTCTTTCTTCTTCTTAAAGATACGATTGAAATTGCTGAGGTTGTTGAAGCCACATTCGTAGCATATTTCCGCCACGCTTTTTGAGGTATCCACAAGCATTCTGCTGGCATATCCCAGTCTCATGTCAATGACATAGTCGCTGAGTGTCCTTCCGGTATGGAGTTTGAAGAATCGGCTGAATGCCGACGGACTCATGCCTGCAATATCAGCAAGTGTTCCGAGTCTGATCTCGTCCATATAGTTTTTGGCTATGAAATTCTTAACCTTGAGCACGCGTCTTGAGTCGCTTGCCACTTCTACCTTGGCGTAACTATTGCTTGCCAGCGGGCGCATTTTAGTGCTTTTCGACAGTTCGTAGAGTATGGCAAGAAACTGTGTCACAGCATAAAAACCGTCTTTGATAGAGCTGAGTGTATCTATAAGGTTATAGACGCGGAGGATGTCTTCCATGTGGAAGGCCAATCCTTTCCTTGCTTCAAGCATCATCTTCCGTAGCGAGTTGAATGGATTCCTACCGAAGAAACCGTCTTCGCTCAAGTCGATATAGAACTGTACAGTGACTTCGCGTATGTCTTCACTCTTACATTCGTTTTGTTCCCATACATGTTCAAGGTCAGGACTGGTTATGAGGACAAGGTCGTATTCTCCGATCACTTCATTAGAGTCACCCACAATTCTCCTCACACCTGGTGCATGTTCCACAAAGTTGAGTTCAAACACTTCATGATTGTGAATAGGATAAGTAAACTCCTTCTTTCTGCGGTCGGCTATGTAGAGGGAGTCTTTGCCCATCAAGGGCGTAATTTCGTGAATAACCCTGTTTTCCTCCATAAGACACTTGATACTTTAGATTTTCAGTTCCTTCATGATCTCGCTCATGCGCTGCAACGTTGAGATGCGTGTGGGAACCAATGGCAGTCGTAAGATATTGTCGATGAATCCCATTTCGTGAAGCATCGCCTTAACGCCTGCAGGATTGCCATCTACAAACAAGAGCGAGAAAAGATCGGTAAAGCGGTGGTGTATCTTTCGTGCGCCATCGTATTCACCTCGCAACTGCAAGCGAATCATCTTAGAGAACTCGCGTGGCAGCGCATTGCCTATGACGCTGATCACACCGACGGCTCCGCATGATATCATGGGGAAGGTAAGCGCATCGTCGCCTGAAATGACATCAAAGTCGTTGGGCTTGTTCTTGATGATTTCATCCACCTGCTCCAGATTGCCGCTTGCCTCTTTGATAGCCACGATATTGTAGCAGTCGCGTGCAAGTCTGACGGTGGTTTCCGCCTTCAGGTTGACACCTGTTCTTCCCGGTACATTATATAGTACTACGGGTAACTGAGTAGCAGCCGCAATGGCTTTGAAGTGTTGGTAAAGGCCTTCCTGCGATGGCTTGTTATAATATGGGCAGACGCTCAGCACACCATCAATACCTTTGAAGTCGCCATTCTGCAACTCTTCGACAACGGCAGTTGTATTGTTGCCGCCACAGCCTACGAGGATGGGTACCTTTCCGCCTACTGTGTTAATCACCAATTCCTTGATTTTCTTTTTCTCTTCTGCGGTCAATGTGGGTGTCTCGCCTGTTGTTGCGAGAATGCAGAAAAAATCGGCACCGTTGTCCAACTGATATTCCACGAGGCGATGAAGCGACTTGTAGTCAACCTCTCCGTTCTCTGTAAATGGTGTAATCAGGGCGATGCCCAAGCCTTTGAATATATTGTGTACCATAAAAAGCAATGTTTCTGTGCGCAAAATTACATAAAATTTTCTGGAATCTATTACATTTTGAAGAATTTTTCACTAATTTTGCAGCATTGAAAATATATAATGAATAAACAATCAATTCCTATACCGAAAAAAATATTCGGGTTGGCGTTCGCCACCATTGCTGTGCTGGCTTTTTCTGCCTGCCAGTTTAATTCTGATTCTTCCAACTGTCGTTCGGCCGCCAAGACGCAGCGTCTGATGGCTTTGGGAGATTCGCTCAAGCGGCAACAGCCGGGTTCTGTAGATTCCATCCGTCACGCCATGGCGACTGCCGATGATTCGCTCGAATATTACGACTATGCCCTGCTTTACGCTTCGCATTTCCTGATGACCGTCACACCAGACTCCTCTTTGTTTTATGTGGATAAGGCAGAACATTTTCTCAAGGCGTTTCCTGTCTCGCCCCGCATCAACGGTATGCGCGCCAGGATGTTGGCAGCACGCGGTTCTCATCTCTATCTGCTCCATGGCAATCCCGACAGCGTAGTGAGACTTTACCGTAGCGCATACCAGTTATTGTCTGTTAGCGACCAGACAAGCTACTTGCCCGACTTGGCGGCTAATATGGCGGATGCCTATGCCGAGAAACATGATCTAACGAAGGCTTCACATTGGTTTAGAAAAGCCCTCGTGCTTGCCGACTCATTGGGTAGAAACGATACGCAGACACTCTCCTATCGTATGGGACTCGGTCGGGTTTATACTGCTCTTGGCGACTTCCCCTCTGCACTCAGGAGTTACAAAATCGTAGATCAGCGTTTTGACGACCTCACTCCTGCCATGCAGATCGTGTTTCTTAACAACTATGGTAATACCTATTATTACCAAAAACAATACAGGCAATCGCTGAAAGCCTTTCGCAGACTGCAACGCCATTTGGAGCAAAAGGGAACCCCTGATGTGCTCGACATGAAGATTTGCAAGCTCAATATGGCAGACGTCTTTCTCCGACTCCATCAGTCTGATTCATCACGTGTTTATCTCGAACAGGTTGAACCTTTCTTCCACCAACGAAACATAGAGGCTGGCGTGTTCTATTGCAACACCATACGTATCGGTCTTGCACTCCATGCAGGACACTATGCAGACATTGAGCACACCTTGAGACAGGAACGCCTTTCCGCTCCGGTCAATCCGATGCTAAAAGACATACGCTACGAGTATCTGAGTGAGTATTACGCGCGTACGGGTGACTATTCACGTGCCTACCGCTTGCAGAAGAGTGTTTATGAGACCCACGACAGTATCATGAACCGACAGAATATCGCGCGAGCGAACGATATCATGGTGCGTTTGAGTGAAGATACGTTGCGACTCCACAACCAGCTCCGGGTGCAGGAGGAGCGTGCCAACTATCAAGTCAATCTCCATATCATGGGGGGAATCGTTGCTTTCCTGATCGTGGTGGTGTCCGTATTGTTGGCAAAACTGTTCTATAACCGCAAGCGCACCTTACAGCGTCACATCGATATGCTGAACCTCCGTCTGACCATCGTGCGCCAGCGCATCTCTCCCCACTTCATCTTTAATGTGCTCAATTCGTGCGTCGGTTCTTATGGTCCCAATGAGGCCAATCGGCTGACGCTGCTGGCGCGTCTCATTCGGTCGAGTCTCGACATCTCCAGCAAGACTTTCGTAACGCTGGACCAGGAAATAGACTTCGTGAAACAGTTTGTTGAAATGGAGAAATCACTTATGGGACAAGACTTTATCGTGTCTTATGACTTTCCTCCAACAGACAAGATGAACGCCATTCTCATCCCGTCGATGTTTGTGCAGATACTGACCGAGAATGCCATCATTCATGGACTGAAACATAAGGAAGGCGAGAAAAATCTTATGATCAGCGTTGCCATTGACGATCAGCAGGCATGTATCTGCGTGAAAGACAATGGTCCTGGTTTTGACATCCGTGCCTACAACAATGCCAAGGCACGTATCGGACTGAATATCATCCGCCACACCATGGCGATTATCAACGAAGAAAACAAAAGTTCGAAGATCCGTTTCGACATCCATAATGACCATGGATGCAGCGCCATACTTACGGTACCGAGACACCTGAAAGCACTATAAAGTAAATATTTTACGAATTTAAACTGTTACACTATAAATTAAATACTTATGAAAACAATCATCATAGACGACGAGATTCTATCCATCGAAACTCTGAGCCGCATGCTCTTGGAATACGACGATATTGAAGTGGTGGGAAGTGCCTGCAACACCACGGTGGCAGAAGGTCAGATCAAGGCTGCTTCTCCTGACCTCGTCTTTCTTGATGTAGAACTGCCGGGCATGTCGGGAGTGGATTTCATCCGCGAGGTGAAACGTCTGACGCAAGGACGCTGCCGGGTGGTGATGTACACCGGACATAAGGACTCGATGCTTTCTTCGTTTCGTAACGAGGCATTCGACTTTCTACTCAAACCCGTTGACCGCGACGAACTCTCGGCGATGATTCAGCGCTTACGCCTCCATATCGAATCCTCCAACCAGAAGGCGCCTGACAACAATCCTGCCGACATCAACAGTACTGTACGGCGCGACCGCGAAAAACTGATTTTCAATACCAACTTCTCTGACTTTCGAGTGGTTTCCATTGCCGACATCGGACTCTTTTACTACAATAGTGACCAGCGAATCTGGGAAGTCGTTGTGTCGGGATGTGAAGAACCCATACGCCTGAAACGTAACGTCAACTGTGAAACATTGCTCGCCCTCGACCCTTGTTTTGTACAGGTGAGCCAGCGCTTTGTCATCAATATCAACAGTTTGATGGAAGTGTGCGACAATACGTGTCGCCTCTATCCGCCCTTCGAACAAATTCAGCATGTCAAGGTGGCACGGCTCTATCGCAAGAAACTCATCAGTCGGTTTAATACCATTTGAACCGCTGTTGCCGACAAAAAGAAATAATATATCCATCACCATCATGAAAACTGAAAGCAACAACGATATCAACAAGCGTTCCAAGCAGACCATCCTCTTGCTGTGCATGGCCATGATCTGTCTCCTGACGGCGTGCAACGACGTTTTTGATGTTCATCCCTACGATGTCAACTACAAAGGCGAGACCCATCATAACAAGCAGGCCATCGCCGAAATAGAACAACGGTTTGCATCAAGAGACTCCCTGCGCATCGCTTTCATCAGCGACACCCATGGCTGGTACACCAATACCAAGGCAGAGATTGACGACATCAACAAGCGTAACGACATCGATTTCGTGGTGCATTGTGGAGACCTCACCGACACGGGCACGAAAAAGGAGTATGAACGGACACGGAAGATCCTTCAGAAGCTGGATGTACCCTATGTGGCATTGATAGGCAACCACGATTTCTTAGGCACGGGCGATCAGTCATACCAAGTACTCTACGGATCCTTGGATTTCTCATTCATCGCAGGACGCGTCAAATTTCTCTGTCTCAACACCAATGCCACAGAATATGATTATATGGCGGCAGTACCCAATTTCGACTATATTGAACAGGAGATTACCGCGCGTGCCGATGAGTTTGACCGTACCGTCATCATCATGCACGCCCCACCCTATAGCGACCAGTTCAACAATAATGTGGCAAAGGCATTTCGAAGATATATAGACTTTCTGCCCCATCTCATGTTTTGCGTCTATGGTCACAACCACAATAGCGTAGTGAACAATATTTACAACGACGGACTGCTGTTCTACGGCATCGACTGTTCCGACCACCGCATCTATCGCATCATCACAATCAGAAAGGAGGGATATGATGAAGAAGAGGTTCCTTTTTAGTCTGATCATGCTCCTGGTGGTGTTCCGTGCCCAAGCACTCCCACCAGACACCACATACGTGGAAAAGGCAAAAGAGAGTTACTATGACAAGCGCGTGCACCGTTACCGTAAGCATTGGGCCGCGCTGATTCCCACACAATTCATCATTCAGAACGCAGGCAACATGGGTGTGGTCTCTGCTGGATTGGGATGGGATTATGGTAACCGCCGACAATGGGAAACCGACCTTCTCTTCGGTTATATTCCTGCCCACCAAAGCACACGTGGCAAACTCACCATGACGCTCAAGCAGAACTTCGTTCCGTGGAGTCATAGCATGAAAAACGGGTGGAGTATCGAACCGCTGACCGCCAGCATTTACATCAATACCGTCTATGGTCATGAGTTCTGGAAATCACAGCCCAGGCGCTATCCCGATGCCTACTACAATTTCATGTCAACAAAATTCAGACTCAATATCGCGTTAGGCCAGCGTGTCACCATGACCATTCCCAACCACCGCACGAAATTGTTTGCTAAAAACATTTCGTTCTTTTATGAAATCAGTTCGTGCGACCTATATATCCGCTCGATGATCCTCGATCATGCCGTCAGTCTGAATGACATCATCGGCTTATCACTCGGAGTAAGAGTCTGCATTTTGTAACCGCAGAAATTTTTAAGGTCAGAAATAACGGAATTATTTAAGGTCATACTTTACACGGATTACACTCTAAGTTTCCTAAAACGAATTTTTTGCGTTACAAATAACAGATAACTGTTTCCTAAAACGAAATGACGAACAAGAAGCGGGTAAGTTTCATTGGCAGAAAATGGAAAGGGTGCACCCAAAGATGCACCCTTCATTTCTTTTGGTCCTGTGGGAACGGACCTACGCAAACTAAGTAATTCTAAATGTTTCAGCTCTGTGGCTGAGTATTCTTGCTTAAAATCTCTTGCCAGTTGAAATTACGAATCAGACCTGTGACGGTTTCGAATGTCATAATGAAAACTGAGATGAAACAGAAGATAAATACGCCCACAACCATCAGTCCGATCTTCATCACGATATAGATGAAGTTGGCGGGGTTGACCTCTCTACGGGTCTCCGTATAGCCGTTGGAATAGCGATATTTCACAATATCGTCGGGGAGTAACTGCATGGCAAGACCTACTCCGAAGAAGAATGCTGCCAAACGGAATCCCCACTTCTGCAAGCCTCGCATGAGACTTGCCTGGCGACGGTGACGTGATAATATATAGCCTCTGGGGTAGCCTGATATGATATATAGCGGGATGAGAATGATGAGGTAGATCATCCACGCACGTTTGGTATTGCTGCTGCTCTTCATAGAGTCAACAGCTCCCTGGGTATCTTTCAGCGCCAGTTCTTTCACAGCCTTGAAATCTTTTGCTGCGAGTTCCTCAAAGCGCTTCTTGTATTTCTCGTAGTCTTCCTGTTCCTTTTCGGAAGACTTCAAATAGGCTTTCTTCCTTTCGTCGGTAGAGGCGGTGTCTGCCTGCTGCTTGTATTTTGCAGAATTGAGGCGTGAACTCTCTGCCCTCTGGTTATAATCGGTGAGATAGTAGGCTTTATATGCATTGGCACCATTGAGGCGCTCGTTGTAGTTTAAATTCCTTTCCCAAAGGACGGTATCCATCTTCTGATAAGCAATAGTGGTGTCGGCTTTCTGCCACAACTCTACTATCTTCACGTCTTTCTGGCGGTTTTGGACTGATTCCTGATCTAGGTTGCTGAAATACCAAAAGATGCAGGCACCGAGAATACTTCCAGCGATAAGTGCCAATTTCCAAGTACGGTGACGCTTGCGAGAATAGTGCACCACCTCTTTTAGGTCGCGTATGCGCTCATTGAACTGTTCGTCGTTAGGGTCGTCTGCCGAAGCCTGTGCCTGCTGGATGAGATCCTCCATGCGGTCGATTTCTTCTGGTGAGGTTGGATAGACGTTGTCCCAGTCGGTACTTCCCATCTTGATGTCTTTTGCTTTCACATGCGATGAGGTGAAAAGAGCTTGGTCAAGGTAACCCCAAGCGTCATAGTTTTTTTGTTGCTGTTCGTCCATAATTGTTTTATTGGGTTAAGTAATAATTGTCTTGTCGACTTCGTTGTCGCAAAGGTAATGCTTTTATTAATAAATCGTGTTTCATTGGGTAAAAAAACATGCTCATTAAAACAAAATCAGCATCTACCATTTGGTAAACGCTGATGTTCATCGGGTAAAAACAGCTTAGTATCAGGACGATGTGTGGATTTTACGATATTCTATGGGTGAACAGTCATGATAGCATGCAAATACACGGCGGAACGTAGATTGGGAGTTGAAACCTGATTTTTCTGCCACGATTGCCAGCGAATCAGATGTGGTGCGGAGCAGATGTTCGGCATGACTGATGCGTAGTTTGTTGACATAATCATAGAAGGTCTGACCGTTTTCCTGGTTGAAATATCTGCTGAGATAGGTACGGTTGGTACCAACCAGCGTGGCAACATCTGAAAGTTTAAGTTTGGGGTTGAGGTAGATTTGCTCCTGATAGAACAACCGTTGCACGATAGTGGCTATTGTACTCTGCTCCATATCGCTTTCATCTTGCGGTTCGTCGATGGTTTCAGTATTGACGAGTTCGTCTATGACAGATTCGTGGCGATACAGAAAATAGCTCAATACCATCCATAATGCCAGCGAGCATATCATGTATAGGTCGTCAGCATACGCTGTGCGCCGTAAAGAGGCTATGGTCCATACGATGAGGATAAAGAAGAAGCAGAACAATACGCCTTGCAACCAGTTGAGATTGATATTTTCCTGATAGGAGAAGCGGTCTTTCAACTGGCGATGGTAGTCGGAAATGAGCATCAAGGTTACGACAAGTGTGCCGATACCATAGATGGCGCCCCACCCTACAAGGCAGTGAAAACAAATAGGTGCATTGGTTATAAACAGTACTGCGATGAGGACAATAAAAACGGTCTCATGGAGTATGACTTTCTTCCAAGTAAGCCATCCGGGCTTAACAAGTTCCTTGAGGATGAAATTATAGATCGGTATCACCACCATGTCCATGGCTGTGAGTTCGTTCCACAGACCATCGTTCACTATGTTCTGGTTTTCTATGTAGAGGAAAAGGTCCTTGAAACTCTCTGCACAGGTGATAATCATGAGGATGGAAAACAGCCGTGAGAGCATATCGCTTCCTTTGCGCCAAAACATCCATGCCATCATAGAATAAAACATGGTACACAGACCATATATATAATAGGTGAGCGAATCAATCATCGGTGTCGTCCTTTTTTTGTAAGTAGCGTTATGTTTGTAGTAAATGCAAAATTACGAAATAATAATGGAAAAAAGAAAACTTAACGCCGTTTTTTTCTTCGATTTTAAACAATGTGTAACTTCCTAACCCTAATATCGGCTAATTTCTTTGGAGTTTCACTTTTTATTTGTAACTTCGCAGCGGTCTATAAACATTTTCAGCAAGATGCAAAGCAAAATCCTACTCATTTACACAGGTGGAACAATCGGTATGAACCGAAATCCACACACAGGCGCTTTGGAACCTTTCGATTTTGAGCACCTGCTCTACAATGTGCCAGAACTCAAACAGTTTGACACGAAGATTGATACCATACAGTTTGAGCCTCCTATCGACTCCAGCGACATGACGCCTGCCCGATGGACTGAACTGAGTCACATCATCGCCAGTCACTATGACGCATACGATGGATTTGTCGTGCTTCACGGTACTGACACCATGGCATATACTGCCTCTGCCCTATCCTATCTGCTGGAAAACCTCACCAAGGCGGTCATCATCACAGGGTCGCAGCTGCCCATCGGGATGTTGAGAACGGACGGAAAGGAGAATCTCATCACCTCGATAGAGATTGCTGCAGCGAAAGACCATGAGGGTCATGCGCTCGTCCCTGAGGTTGGCATTTATTTCAATGGACGCCTGCTACGAGGCAACAGGACAACGAAGCAAAGTGCTGAGGAGTTTAATGCTTTCGAGTCGTTCAACTATCCTCATCTTGTGGATGCAGGAATTAATATCACCTACCATACGGAAAGGATGCTCAAACCGGATTGGGACAAACCGATGATCCCGCATTTCAAGCTCGACAATAATGTGATTATATTCTCGCTCTTTCCCGGCATACGCGAAGACTTGGTGCGCCACGTGATTGCCACACCAAATCTGAAGAGTATCGTCATGCGTACCTTCGGTTCGGGCAATGCCCCACAACGACCTTGGGTGATGCACGCGCTGAAAGAGGCTACGCACAACGGCAAGGTGGTGATCAACATCAGCCAGTGTATTCAAGGTGCAGTAGAAATGGGCCGATACGACACGGGGTATCAGTTACAAGAAGCGGGGGTCATCAGCGGCTACGATTCAACAGTGGAAAATGCGGTGACCAAACTGATGTATCTGCAATCGATTTTTGATGATCCGGAAACGGTAAGATTTTACATGCGGCAAAGCATCCGTGGAGAAATAACCGTCTGACATCGGTAGTGTTTCGGGATATGCCACACAAACATTTCGCTTGATCCTGCCACACATCGATTACAAAAAAATAAGCCCCACACCTTCAAGGTATGGGGCTTAAATATTATCTTCCAGTTTCTACTTTTAGAAGAAGAGGTAGCGGTTGTCAACTACTTCAGCCTTCTGGTTGAGTTCCTGCATGTAACGTCCTGCTGCACGCATTGCCATCTGCTGAAGCATCGCCATCTGCTGCTTCACGTCAAACTTAGCACCTGCCTGCTGACTGCGCTTAGTCACTTGGAAGATGTAAGCACCACCATTGCCCTTGACAGGAGCCTGACACATCTGTCCCTGCTTAACAGCTGAAACTGCACCACTCAAAGCGGGCTCGCTGGCACCTGTGCTCTGTACGAATGCAGGAGCAGAGAATGTGATCTGGTCAACATTGCTGATGACAGCACCCTTCTGCTTGGCAGCGGCAATGGATTTAACACCATTCAACTTAGCAGCGGCAACTTCAAACTTCTTATCGCGGATGACTTCCTGACGTACCATGTCTTTCACGTCGTCAAGGCTACGATAGCCTACACGGTGAATCTTGGTCAGCGCAATAACCATCATGTGGTCGTTGTTTCCACATTCGTAGAGTGGTGAAACATCGCCTGGCTTAGCATCAAATACCCATTTCATAGCTTCACGTGTTGAGCGTACGCCTGCCACATAGTGCTCTGAATTGACCATATCCTGACGCTCCATCACTTTGAAACCAAATTTCTGAGCATTCTTCTCCAGTCCCTCCAGTGTTTTGTTTTCACTGACAAACTGGCTGAACTTGTTGTATGCCTGGTTGTAGGTTTCCTTAGAGAAATCAATAGTGTGCTTGATGACGGCAACATCATATTTGGTGGTCATGGCCTTGCGGTTGGTCACCTGAAGTACCATATTAGCCTGTGAGAGACTGAGCTTCACTACCTCGCCAACAGCAGCGTTGTTGAGGGCTGCGATGTATGCCTTCGTATCAGCATCGAGCGTCTGTGCACTTTCGTACATGGCAGAAGTCATCCATGTCTTCTGACCAGTCTGACCATACTTCTTAGCGAGGGCTTCAAAATCAGCATTACCCTTCAAGGCTGTATAAACGCTGTCTGCACGCTTTGCAGCTTCAGCTGTTTCGTCGCCTACCTGAATCATGCGGAACTCGATAGAGTCTGGCTGTTCTACTTTAGCGATGAGCTTGATGACGTTCAAGGTGTTGTCATAGCTTGTTTCGAAAACAGCAGAGGTCTGACCTACAGCCATAGAGTCAAGTTTGGCAGCTACATCAGCTGGGAATGCACGCTTGGTGGCTGCAATGCCTGTGTAGGCAACCTGTGACCGAGCTTTGCGAACAACTTCAGAAGGAGTCATTCCGCTTTCAAGTTTCAGCTTGGCTTCGCTCATGGTCTTGTTCAGCACAGCACGGTCAGTCTTTGAAGGGAGAACCTGAAAGTCAACATACTTGATGTCGCGGCTTTCAACGGTCTGTTTGAACATTTCCTTCATCTCGTCATACTTAGCCTTCAGATCGCTGTCGGCAATCTTCACCTCGTTGTCTTTGATAGAGGTGTATGGGATGGCAGCCAAGGTGATGTTGCTTTCAATATTGTTATCATCGAAAGCCATCTTTGCTGAAACAGGGTTAGACAGCAGGCAATGACCCAGGAGGCTCTGGTATTTCATCATCAGCGTCTGCTGACGCAGCTGCTTCTCGATGAATTTCCAATAGTCGTAGATCTTCTTGTACTGCTCTGCAACCTGTTGCTGTTGTGGCTGTGACTGCATTTTCTTATACTCATCAAGGAATTTGGTGAGCTGGGTTACGTCGAAACGTCCTGTCTGCTGGTTGATGAAAGGAGTCTGAGCCAACATGGGGTTGGTACCGGCCTTCAGGATATTCTGAAGTTCTGCATCGGTAACGGTCAGACCTAATTCGTTGGCCTCTTTCTCCAGGATGGTGGTATTGACCACTTCCTGCCAGATCTGGTCTTTCAGCTGATTGAGTTCATCGTCAGAAAGGCTTTCGCGACCTTGTGTCATCTTGATTACTTCCTGATACTCGTCGACCATTGCCTGAAAGTCCTGAACGGACACTTTCTTACCTAACACTTCGCCGACTTGTTGACGTTTCTCGTTGTTTGTTGCTTCGCAAGAGCGAAACATTTCTTCGGCGATAAAAGCAAAGAGGGCCAATCCAATCACGGTGGCGAGGACAGGTCCCCAGCTTCTGATTTTTCCAATTACTGCCATTGTTTTTTAATTATTTTATTTTTTTGTTATTGCTCTAAGTTTTTCATTGACATGTTCCACTTGTCTTTTTCTGCCATGCTGTCAGTATAGGCAAAGATGTGCAACTTGTGGGTCATGTTTCCGCTTTTAGCGTACAAAGTTAGTAAAAAATAGTCATTAAACGAAAGATAATCACAAAAAAGTGTAGTTTAGAATCGTTATTCTTCTACTTTCAACCTTACAAGTTCTATCTTTGTCATGGTATTTTTTACTATCTTGAATTCAAAATGTCCGATTTTGACCACTTCATTGAGTTTCGGAAAACTTTGATATTCATGAAGAATGAGGCCTCCGACTGTCATATAGTCGTCGCTTTCGGGCAGGTCGAGGGAGAACATCTCGTTGACCTTTTCTATTTCCAGTCGGGCAGAAAGCATATATTCGCCTTCACCCAACTGTTTTGCCACATAGTGCATGTTGTCATGCTCGTCTTCAATATCACCGAAGATTTCCTCAACAATGTCTTCAAGCGACACAAGGCCACTGGTGCCACCGAATTCATCGATGACCACTGCCAATGATTTCTTTTCTTGAAGGAATGTGTGCATCAGTTTGCTTGCTGCCATCGTTTCCGGAACATAAGGCATTTCGCGGATCATGCTACTTGGAATCGGGTCTTCGCCCACGATTTTAGCGCCTATTCTGAAAAGATCTGATGAATGGACATAACCGATGACGTGGTCAATATCTTCACGATAGACCACAATCTTGGAGTGACCACTTTCTATGAATCTGCTTTTCAGCAGGTCCATCGATGCCTTCTCTATATCCACCGATTCTATCTCTGTGCGGGGAACCATACAGTCGCGTACCTTGGTATCAGAGAAGTCGAGTGCATTATGGAAGATCTTGACCTCTTCAATCTGTTGTTCGTCAGGAGCATTGTCTATGCTGGCCTGTACGAGATAGTCCAAATCTACTTTTGTAAATGCCTTGTCGGCACTATCGTTGTCGATCTTCTGTCCTGACAACCGCAGCAGACCTTTTGATAGTACTGTGGCAAAACGCGAGATGGGAAAGAGTGTGACGTAGCACGCCATGGTAGGAACAGCAAAGAATCGCAGCATCGTATTGGGACTCGCCTTGAATATCGTCTTGGGCAGAAATTCTCCTGTAAAGAGCACAATGACTGTGGATAACAGCGTGTCGGCCGTGACACGACTTCCGTCATTAAGTGAGGCAAACAAGGTGTTGTCGAATATTGCTGCAAAGAGAATACCATATACTACCAGAGCGATATTGTTGCCCACTAGCATGGTGCTCACAAAGTCGTTGGGGTGGCGGTAAAAGAAGGAAATGGCCTTGTCTGCCAGTCCGTTTTTCTCCCGTTCCATCTCCGCTCTAAGTCTGTTACTGGAGACGAAAGCTATTTCCATGCCTGAAAAGAAGGCTGAAAATATCATGGTAATGATGATACCTACTATAAGATTTGTCATGGTTGTGATGTTTTGGTCGTTGCGGCACGCCTGACAGCCGGTTGGCGTTGTGACTGTTGTGTAGTGGCAGTATCGGAAAGTGTGGCAGTCTTCTGCTTGTCGGGAGCAGTGTTCTCGCTTTCACCACTCATATCCGACTCCAGGAAGGAACCGACACTATTGGTGACTTCATAACGTTGCATGCGTTCGTCACTCCGAAAATACGTGCCTTGCATTTCGCGTTCGGGCGTGATAACCTTGGAAAATTTATGGGAATAGAATTCATGGGCAATACCGTCCCAGAACAGTTCTTCGCTTCTGAATATAAGTCCGTTTACATTACGTATGCGCACTCTTCCACGCAGTTCCCACAATTTCTTTTGATCATAATACCACGCAGTATCGGCCTGTATATAACCTTCTACATGAAACTTCTCATCAAACTGTTCAAGGAAAATGCCCTTTTCAAAAGTCCAACGACTGGGGTTCTTCACGGTATTGACATCCCACCGTTCAGTAACGATGCGGTATTTGATGACACCAGAGTCGCTGATGAGGGTGTTGATACCATAACTTGTCATCATCGAGACAGAGTCACGGTCACGCACAGCAGGCGCAGTATGGTCTTTTGGCTTTTGGCAGGACCCTGCCCCCACAGACAACAGCAGGGCAAGCATAGTGCCCGCCCAGATGTTGGAAGAATGGTATTTTCGCTTAAGTATCAATTTACAAGTGTTGTTTGTTTATTATATGTCCTGAGACAGACTTATTCTACTTTCCACTTAGCAAACCATTTCTCATTGAAGGTAATGCCAAGATTGATGCGGAAGGTATTTTCTGTTATCATATTGGTGGCTGACTGTCTTGCCCATTGGACACTAATGTTGAGAACAGAACGGTTACCCCATTTGTTGACCAATGGGATGCCCATACCTGCACTCACGCTGAGTTCTTTCGGTCCATCTTGTCCGTTTACTTTATAATAAGGTGTGGCGTAAGATGCGCCAAAACGATAGTGGGTGTGCGTAAGAAGATTCTTAAGACTCAAGGAAGTCCAGTTGGATGCACTTGGAATCCAATCAAGTCCAACTGTCATCTTGTGGCGGTTGTTGAGCAATCCGCTAACAAGTTGATATTTGTTGTTTTCGTATTTAGGATAATCGATGTTTGACCAACGCTGGAAAGAATAATCCGCACCAACTGTGAGCGTTTTGTTGTGACACCATGCAAAACCAAGACCCAATGTCATTGGGAGCTTGAAAGCATCGTCTATAGTCGCCGTGTCTGACGTCATTACACTATTCTGGGTATCGGTATTGGTATTGATCAGCTGTGCCTCGCCTCCCATTTTATGACCTAATCCGAATGTTGCGCCAATGGTCAGTACATCTTTCTTACCTAAAGCCTGTTGGTACTGCGCTCCAAAATCGAGTTTGTAGGTATTGACGCTTGTTGAATAAATACGGCTCAGGGTATTGGCTGCAGACTGGTTGGTGGTGTTGGTAATGCTGCGCTCTGTATTTCCCCAGAGATAGCCAGCGTTGACACCGACAGAAAATCCTTTAACAGGTTCCCAACCGGCACCGACATATACTTCACGCAATCCGCCGTTACCGCTATGGGTCTCTATACTATAGAGTGAAGAACTGGCAACATCGGTGCGCGAATAGGAATAACCTACATTGGTGAATGGTACGATACCGAAACTAATACCCAAACTGGGCATTGCACGGAACATAGCCACTGCATATTCAAAATCAGCATTCTTGGCATTCACCTTCGTGTTACCTTCCTTAAAATTTGTAATTTGTCCGGAAAGCCCCACGTCAAAAATCATAGTTAGGGAGTCGGCTGCAGAATACGATGCAGGGTTGAGCGTATTCACCTGATTTCCGTAGCGGAAGCCAAGGCCAAGACCATTCATGCCACGATTAAACCCTTGTGACTGTTCTGACAAAATACCGAGGCCATATTGGCTGTAAGGCGAGTTGGTGCCACTCTGAGCGCTAACAGTCAGGGCACTGGCAAAAAGGAGTATGCCATTTATAAAAAGCTTCTTCATCTATTTGTTTTGTTTATCTTTTCGATTACGGCTTGCAAAATTATCGAAAAAAAACGAAATAAAAGCACGATAAGTGGAAAATATAGGTTAATTTTGCATCGTGAAACATTTAGAAAACATTTTTAATGCTCTTAAAGGGGGACTTTTAACACTCTCGCTGGTATTGTCGCAAGCAGTATGGGCACAACCTTATGCCCCCGTTGGAAGCAATAGCGGAACTGTTGCTGTGGAAGATGAAAACAAAGAAAAAGCGTCGGATACGAACGCAACAGGCCAGCCCGACTTGTTTGCCCAGCGAATGGATTCTGTAGAAATCAGTCTCCTAACTTGTCAGCCTCACGACGAAATATACAGTCTTTACGGACATACTGCAATTCGCTATCATGAATTGTGGCCTAAAGGCATTGATGTCGCTTTCAATTACGGTGTCTTTGACTTCAGAAAGCCTTTCTTTATAGGAAGATTTGTATTAGGATGGACCGACTACGAATTAGGAGCTTACCCCTATACTTTATTTAAAGAGGAATACCGACGCTTTGGAAGCATGGTTACCGAACAGGTTCTCAATCTTACTACCGAAGAGAAGCTACGCTTGAAAAATGCACTTGCAGATAATCTTCAGGACGGAAACCGTATCTATCGTTATAATTACTTTTATAGCAACTGTACTACGAAGGCACGCGATATTATAGAACAATGTATTTCCGGGAAGCTCATATATGAGCCACGGGATAATTATCAGCCAACCTATCGTGAAATGATTCATGAGATGACAAAACGTCACCCATGGGCTGCTTTTGGCAATGACATGCTGTTGGGAATCCGTTCTGACATAAAGACAGACCAAAGGCAACAAGAATTTTTGCCTAATAATCTCATGTATGATTTTGACCATGCACGCATCTTCGCTAATGGCGAATATCGTCCGTTGGTGAAAGAACGAAGAGTGGCTGTTCCGGCTGGTGTTCAGCTGTTAAAGTCTGAGTTTCCATTATCGCCAACAGCTTGCGCTATCATCATCAGCTTATTGGCGTTAGCTCTATTTGTTGTTCAATGCCGATTACATAAGATTCTGTTAGCTTGGGACATACTGTTGGTCGCCATACAGTCAATCATCGGACTGTTGCTCTTTGTGATGCTTTTCTCTGAGCATCCTACGACCACCCTGAATCTGCAGATCCTGCTCTTCAACCCTATCCCTCTTTTTTTTCTTTATAAGGTTGTTCGAGGAAAGAAAACAATCTATTGGAACATAGCCTTAGTCCTTGTTATATTCTTCCTTATTGGAGGAATTTGGCAGGATTATGCAGAAGGCATCTGGAGTTTGGCATTATGTTTGCTGTTACAAAGTATCGTACATATAAAAAATAATAATAAAGTGCCAGAACAAAGGCAGCAGAAACCTGCAAAATGAAGAATAGATATATCTACATCACACTCATGAGTTTGCTTGGGCTTACAGCAGAAGCACAAGCACAACTTATAGCACAGGCTCCTAGACTGGTGGTCAATATTCAAATAGACCAACTGCGTACTGACTTTCTGGAAACATACGCTCCTCTTTATGGGTCAGACGGATTCAACAGATTGTTGAAGCACGGAATGGTGTTTACGAATGGAGCGTACAATTTCTCACCTGTTGACCGCGCATCAGCCATTGCCTCTGTCCAGACCGGAACATCACCCTACTATCACGGAATAACAGCTTTTGAATGGCTCGACAAAGAAACCCTACGTCCACAACAATGTGTGCGCGATACTAAGGTTGGATATTCACCTAACCATCTAGGGACTTCTACTTTGGGAGATGAATTAAAGATTGCAACCAATGGTATTGGAAAGGTCTATTCGTTTGCAGCAACTGCCGATGCAGCCATCCTTTCTGCCGGACATGCAGCTGATGGAGTATTGTGGGTCAATAACAACCAATGGACATCCACCACGTATTATCAGCCTTACGACAAATGGATTTCCGGTTATTCCAGACTATATGCGCCAGGAACAGACGTCAATGCAGGAATTACAACTGCAGCGTTGGAATGTGTCAAACAGGCAGGAATCGGTATTGATGATAAACCCGACCTGATCAACCTCACCTATGAGGCTGGTCGCACGATGGAGTCGTATGTAAAACTCGATGAGAATATTTCAACCCTCATTCAAGGAATAGAAGGACATCTCAATAGAGACCGCATCCTATTTGTGATTTCAGGAACAGCCTATCGGGAGGAAACAGAAGATGATCATGCTACTAATGCACGCTTCCGAATCCCAACAGGAAATTTCTATATCAACCGAACGGCAAATCTTCTCAACATGTATCTTGGTGCAATCTTCGGACAAGCACAATACATAGAATATTGCTACCATAATCAGCTATTCTTCAATCGTCAGACTTTAAGACAAAAGAATATCAATCTCGGAGACTTGATGGAGCGTTCGCAGGAATTTCTCCTTCAAATTTCCGGAATACGTAACGTCTATACTGCTAATCAGTTGCTAACAAGCGATAATCATCAGCTTGAACCTATCCGCAACGGATTTAATATAGAAAAATGCGGTGACTTGATTATTGACATCACTCCAGGTTGGCAACTCGTTAACGAGGAAACCTTGGAAAAGTCAACATCACGCGCTTACAACATTCCTTTCCCTATTATTATTTACGGAGACGGTGTCCGGAGCGAACGCGTACAGACACCTGTCACAGCCGACAGAATTGCTCCAACAATAGCCCGTTCCATACGCATCAGGGCTCCTAATGCCTGTTCGGCAGTCCCTCTTTTCTAAAGACGACGGACAATAAATATCAGTTAACTTGCAACTTTACGGAATATTATTAGTAACTTTGCAAGCGTTTTTACGTAAAATAATAATAGTAATCAAAGAAAAAGAAACAAAACAAATATGAACTTAACGAAAATATTGACATCACTCTTCGGTAATAAATCGACGAGAGATATGAAACTCATCCAGCCGTTGGTGGAAAAGGTTAAAGCCGTATATCCTGAAATACAGAAATTGGACAACGACCAGTTACGACAACGCACTCGCGACATACAAAAACGCATACAGGAATCTGCCAAAGAACAAAAAGCAGAAATCAAGAGACTTAAAGATACCATCGAAGAAACACCTATTGATGAACGTGCCGACATCTTTGCCAAAATCGACAAACTGGAGAAAGAAGTTCTCGACATCTTTGAAAAACAGCTTGACGAAGCGATGCCTGAGGCTTTCAGCATCGTCAAGGAAACTGCACGCCGATTTGCCGAAAACGAAGAAACAATTGTTACTGCAACCGATTTCGACCGCGAACTGGCATCAGATCCAAGAAAAGACTTTATTACCATTGACGGAGATAAAGCTATTTATCACAACCATTGGACCGCAGGAGGAAACGACCTTAAATGGGAAATGGTACACTATGATGTACAGCTGTTTGGTGGTACTGTGCTCCATCAGGGAAAAATTGCCGAAATGGCAACTGGTGAAGGTAAAACCCTCGTAGCCACTCTTCCTGTATTCCTTAATGCCCTGACAGGAAACGGTGTCCATGTGGTAACTGTCAACGATTATCTAGCTAAGCGTGACTCTGAATGGATGGGACCGCTTTACATGTTCCATGGTCTTTCTGTAGATTGTATCGACAAGCATCAGCCTAACTCAGATGCAAGACGTCGTGCTTACCAGTGTGACATTACTTTCGGTACCAACAACGAATTTGGTTTCGACTATCTGCGTGATAATATGGCCACCTCACCACAGGACCTCGTCCAGCGCGCACACAACTATGCCATCGTCGATGAGGTAGATAGCGTGTTGATTGATGATGCACGTACTCCTCTGATCATCTCTGGTCCTGTTCCTAAAGGTGACGACCAGATGTTTGAGGAATATCAGCCTCTCGTAGAAAAAATCGTGGCTGTACAGCGTCAACTTGCTACACAATACTTGGCAGAGGCTAAGCAGAAAATCAGCGAAGGACAAGCAAAAGGTGACAAGAAGCTCACAGAAGATGGTTTCCTTGCCTTGTTCCGTTCGTTCAAGTCGCTCCCTAAAAACAAACCGCTCATCAAATTCCTCTCTGAAGAGGGTATTAAAACCGGACTTCAGAATACTGAGAATACCTACATGGAGAACAACAACCGACGCATGCCAGAAGCAGTTGAACCTCTGTACTTTGTAGTTGATGAAAAGCTGAACTCATGTGACTTAACCGACAAAGGAACGGCATGGTTAGCCCAACAGGTGAATGACTCAGAACTCTTTGTATTGCCCGATATCGCCGGACAGCTGTCGGCTCTTGAAGCAGATAGCAGCCTTTCAGAGGAAGAGCGCGTGACCAAGAAAGATGAGTTGCTAAGCCATTACGCTATCCAAAGCGAACGCGTACACACCTTGCAGCAGTTGCTCAAAGCATACACCATGTTTAATAAAGATGATGAGTATGTTGTGATTGACGGTGAAGTGAAGATTGTCGATGAGCAAACCGGACGTATCATGGAAGGACGCCGTTGGAGCGATGGATTGCATCAGGCTGTGGAAGCCAAGGAACATGTGAAAGTGGAAGCTGCAACACAGACCTTCGCCACCATTACACTCCAAAACTATTTTCGTATGTACCATAAACTCGCAGGTATGACAGGTACTGCTTCTACCGAGGCAGGTGAGTTTTGGGACATCTACAAACTCGATGTTGTTGAAATTCCAACAAACCGTCCTGTTATCCGTAAGGATATGGACGACAGAATCTATAAAACCGCACGCGAGAAATACAATGCTGTCATTGAGGAAATTGAGGAAATGCGCAATAGCGGACGCCCTGTACTTGTAGGTACAACCTCCGTTGAAATCTCTGAATTGCTCTCTAAAATGCTCAATATGCGAAAGATTCCTCATCAAGTCCTGAATGCCAAGCTCCACCACAAGGAGGCTGACATTGTGGCAGAGGCAGGACGCAGTAATTTGGGACGTGTAGAGATTGTTGATGAAGAAGGTAATAAACACGTAGAAGAACGTATGCTTGGTGCCGTGACTATTGCAACCAACATGGCTGGACGTGGTACCGACATCAAACTGACTGCAGAAGTGAAAGCTGCAGGAGGTCTGGCAATCATTGGTACTGAGCGTCATGAAAGCCGACGGGTTGACCGTCAGTTGCGTGGACGTGCTGGACGTCAGGGAGACCCAGGTTCATCAGTATTCTATGTATCTCTTGAAGATAAGCTCATGCGTCTGTTTGGTTCTGAACGTATTGCCTCTGTTATGGACCGCTTAGGTTTCAAGGAAGGCGAACGCATCGAGAGTCCGATGATGAGCAAGCAGATTGAACGTGCACAGCGTAAGGTAGAGGAAAACAACTTCGGTATCCGTAAACGCCTTTTGGAATATGATGACGTCATGAACCGTCAACGTACCGTAATCTATGAGAAACGTCGCCATGCCTTGATGGGAGAACGTATCGGAATGGATATTGCCAATATGCTTTGGGACCGTGTTGCTACTACTATCGAGCAAAACGACTATGAAGGATGCCGTGAAGCTTTCATTCGTTTGTTTGCCATGGAAGTGCCTTTCACCGAAGAACAACTGCAGTCTGGACATCTTGAAGAACTGGAAGAAAACTCCTACAAGAAAGTGATGGAAGCCTTTGAGCGTAAGACAGAACACATCTGTGAGATTGCTCAACCCGTCATAGAGAAAGTCTATACCGAACAAGGTGACCGTTTTGACAGAATAGCAGTTCCTTTGACTGACGGACGACGACTCTATCAGATTCCTTGCAACCTAAAGGAAGCATACGAAACAAAATCGAAGTCTATTGTCAAGCAGTTTGAAAAACAAATGTTGCTCCACGTCATCGATGAGGCATGGAAAGAAAACCTCCGCGCACTCGACGAACTTCGTCACTCGGTACAGAATGCTTCATACGAACAGAAAGACCCCTTGCTCATCTTCAAGTTGGAAAGTGCAAAGGTATGGGATAACATGATTAACGATATGAACAATCGCATCGTCTCTGTACTCATGCGCACCACTATTCCGGAAATGCAGCAAGTGGAAGAGGCTGGTCCAGAACCAGCTCAACGTCCACACCAGCAATACACGGAAAACAAACCAACCGTTGAGCAGGAGCAGATGAGGGATCCTAACATGCGTGCGGCAGCCGCTCACGACACACGTGCACAACAGCCACGTACTCCTATCGTCAAGGAAAAAATGCCAGGACGTAACGACCCATGTCCCTGCGGTTCGGGTAAGAAATTCAAAAACTGCCACGGACGCGGATTAGTATAAACAAATCATGCAGCACACCACACGTTATCATGCGGTGTGTTGCATTCTCAATAAGTTGCACACGCTGTGCGCAGCGAAAAAACAAATAACTGTCAAGGATAAAACCAATAGAAATCAACAATGATTACCATAAACAATCTTCAGAAGAATTTCGGAACTACAGTAGCTTCTTCCATCGAATACTTTGAAATAACAGATGGAGAGATTCTCGGCCTCGTTGGCAACAATGGTGCAGGCAAGACTACCCTATTCCGACTCATGCTCGATTTGCTCAAAGCGGATTCCGGCTTTGTCACTATTGATGGCATTAACCCCAGTGAGAATGAAGATTGGAAACAACATGTTGGCGCTTATATCGATGAGGGATTCCTGATAGACTTTCTTACGCCAGAAGAATATTTCGCCTTTTTGGGAAAAGTGTCAGGAATGACCAAAGAACAATCTGAGAAGCGTATGGAAGATTTTACTGACTTTGCTGCAGGAGAGATTTTTGGACAGAAGAAACTAATCCGCAACCTATCGGCTGGTAACAAGCAGAAGGTGGGTATTATATCTGCCCTATATAGACGTCCCAGCATCGTCATCCTCGACGAACCCTTCAATTTCCTTGATCCGAGCAGTCAGACACTACTCAAACACTTACTGACTGACTATGTGGCACAGACCAAGGCAACCCTACTGATCTCAAGCCACAATCTTCAGCACACAGTAGATATTTCTACACGAATAGCTCTACTCGAACACGGATGCATTATCCGTGACTTAGACAATAAAAACCAACAAGCCATACACGAGCTGGATTTGTATTTCGGCAGTTAACACATGGACAAAAAACATCTCTCCAAACTATATAAATTTTAATAATAAGAAAGGGATGTCTGAATTTGCCACAAACTGTGTGTAGGTTATCGTTGGCACGTTATTTGCAATCATGTTTTCAGTTATGACAAATCAGTTTTCAGAAAAGATATCAGAAATACTCGCATACTCGCGAGAAGAAGCCATACGGCTCGCAAACCGTTGTGTGGCTCCAGAACACCTGTTGCTGGGAATGATGCGCCTACGCGAAAGCACTACCAACAGTCTGTTTCATCGCCTCGGCATCGACAGTCAATCGGTCAAGGAAAAACTTGAGGAACTTGCCCGTAACGAGAAAGTTGCCATAAGTGAAGAACAGTCTGACATCATTCTCACTCCACAAGCTAACAATATTTTGAAACTGGCCGTTCTTGAAGCACGTTTCGGTCACAGTCAACAAGTGGAAGAAGAACATCTGTTGCTTGCCATCATGCACGATGCGGCAAACAATGGTGCAAAACAAATTTTGGAATCCAACAACATGAACTACGAAGAAATACGTTCTTTACTCCATGTCACAAATGGTGTAGGACTTCCTGAGGAAGAATTCGAAGAAGAGCAGAAAAAAGCTAATTCTTCTAACCAAAGCAATGGAAATACTACCACTACACAACAAGACAAACAGAAATCGAAAACTCCCATGCTCGATAATTTCTCAACCGATCTGACTCTTCAGGCTCGAAACAACAAACTTGATGAGGTTGTGGGACGAGAGAAAGAGATGATGCGGGTCATGGAAATTCTGGGACGCAGAAAGAAGAATAACCCTATTCTGATTGGTGAACCTGGCGTAGGAAAGAGCGCTATTGTGGAAGGATTGGCACAAGCCATCGCCAACAAGAAATGCCCTCCTTTATTGTTTGGTAAACGTGTATTAACGCTCGATCTTACAGGGGTTGTTGCTGGTACGAAATATCGTGGACAGTTTGAAGAACGCATACGGCAGCTCATTAAGGAACTCGAACAGAATGATGATGTCATCATCTTCATTGATGAAATCCATACCCTCATAGGCGCTGGTTCAACACCAGGCTCTATGGATGCTGCCAATATTCTCAAACCAGCATTGGCACGTGGTGTGATACAATGTATCGGAGCTACCACACTTGACGAATATAGAAATTCCATCGAAAAGGATGGAGCTTTGGAACGCCGATTCCAAAAAGTCATAGTAGAGCAGAATACTCCCGCAGAGACGCTTCAGATACTTCACAATATCAAGCATCACTACGAGAAGCATCATCACGTGAACTATACCGATGAGGCTCTTGCTGCATGCGTTAGTCTCACGGAGCGATACATCAGCGACAGACAACAACCGGATAAAGCCATTGATGTAATGGATGAAGTCGGGGCACGTCTGCACTTGACAAACACACAAGTTCCGGCAGAAATCATCGAAAAGGAAAAACAACTCAAGGAGGCAAGCGAAAAGAAACGCCAAGCGGTGAAAAACCAGAATTACGAATTGGCTGCCAGTCATCGTGATCGAGAAGCGCAACTCCAACAGGAACTGGATGCCCTTAATACTAATTGGCAGAATGGTGAAGACATAGACCGCCAGAATGTCAGTCTTAAGGATGTACAAGACGTTGTTTCGATCATGACTGGTGTTCCTGTACAACGCTTAGCGCAAGCCGAAGGTATCCGATTGAAAGGCATGAACCTGAAACTGCAGGAAGAGGTTGTGGCACAAGACAAAGCCATCGATAAGATGGTAAAAGCAATCATGCGCAACCGGGTGGGACTGAAAGAACCTAACCATCCTATCGGCGTATTCATGTTCATTGGTCCTACGGGAGTAGGTAAAACCTATCTGGCGAAGAAACTCGCAGAATTTATGTTCGGCAGTAGTGATGCGCTCATTCGTGTTGACATGAGTGAATATACCGAATCGTTCAACGTGTCCAGACTGGTTGGTGCACCTCCAGGTTACGTTGGTTACGAGGAAGGTGGTCAGTTGACCGAACGCGTTCGTCGTCGTCCCTACTCCATCGTACTACTTGATGAGATTGAAAAGGCACATAGTAACGTTTTCAACCTCTTGCTTCAAGTTCTCGACGAAGGTCGTCTGACTGATGGTAACGGACGCTTTGTGGATTTCAGCAATACGGTTATCATTATGACCTCTAATGCAGGTACACGCCAACTGAAGGATTTCGGTCGGGGTGTAGGCTTTAACACAGCAGGAAACAGTTCATTCATGCTCAATGACCAGGACAAGGAACATGCGCGCAGTATTGTGCAGAAAGCATTGTCTAAACAGTTCTCACCAGAGTTTCTGAACCGCATGGACGAGATTATCACCTTTGAGCAGTTGGATTTAGAGGCTATTAAGAAAATCATCGACATCGAACTACGCGGACTTTTCAAACGTATGGAAGCACTCGGCTATCAAGTGCAGATAACCGACGAAGCCAAGGCTTTTGTTGCAGAACGCGGCTATGATGTGCAATTTGGTGCGCGTCCATTGAAACGTGCGATTCAGAACTATATAGAAGATGGTATTGCAGAACTTATCATCGATGGAGAACTGGAGGCTAACAGTACCATATCAATAAGCAAAGAGGAAGGAAAAAGTGAATTGACTATCCAAAAGATATAATCTTCACCTTCTTACTCCAATATATGAATACTAAGGCATCATCTACCTTTCAAAGGTAAGATGGTGCTTTTTTCTTATTGTGCTCCCAAACAGGCGAAAAAGCAATGTTTTTTCTGTTTTTATACATATTTGCTACAAAAAGAAAGAAATATAGCATATTTTTTGATAATTTGTTTGGTATTTCAGATTTTTGATGTAATTTTGCAACCGAAAACAAAAAAGAAGTAGAAAAAACGTTATAATTTAACCAAAAAAGAAAAAATTATGAATGCAGCACAAGTTGTAGAAAATCTGAAACAAAGATTTCCCAATGAGCCTGAGTACATTCAGGCCGTAAGTCAGGTACTTCCAACTATTGAGGAAGAGTACAACAAGCACCCTGAATTTGAGAAAGCTAATCTGATTGAGCGTCTTTGCGTGCCCGATCGCGTTTACGAATTCCGCATCACATGGGTTGACGATAAGGGAAATGTTCAGACCAACATGGGATATCGCATCCAACACAACAACGCCATTGGTCCGTACAAAGGCGGTCTGCGTTACCACAAGAGTGTCAATCTGGGAATTCTGAAGTTTCTCGCTTTTGAACAGACTTTTAAGAACTCGCTGACAACACTTCCTATGGGTGGTGCCAAAGGTGGTTCCGATTTCTCTCCACGTGGCAAGAGCGATGCAGAGGTTATGCGTTTCTGTCAAGCATTCATGAACGAACTGTATCGAGTAATCGGTCCTGATGAAGACGTTCCTGCTGGTGACATCGGTGTTGGTGGTCGTGAAGTGGGTTACCTCTTTGGACAGTATAAGAAGCTCACCCATCAGTTCCAAGGTGTACTTACCGGTAAGGGTATTCCCTTCGGAGGTTCATTGATTCGTCCTGAAGCAACAGGTTACGGTACAGTATATTTTCTGACTTCTATGCTGGCTACTCGCGGCATCGAGCTGAAAGGCAAGAAGGTTCTGATTTCTGGTTCTGGTAATGTGGCTCAGTATGCTACAGAGAAGTGCATCCAGTTGGGAGCCACAGTACTCACCTTGTCAGACTCAGATGGCTACATCTTCGATCCCGATGGAATTGACGCTGAAAAGCTGGCTTATGTGAAAGAGCTGAAGAATGTTGAGCGTGGTCGTATCAAAGAGTATGCAGAAGAATATCCCAATGCTGTTTATCATGCTGGCGAGCGTCCTTGGCATGAGAAGGCTGATATTGCCCTTCCTTGCGCTACCCAAAACGAGATTAACGGCGAACAGGCACAGGCTCTTGTTGACAATGGCGTAATTGCCGTGGCAGAAGGTGCAAACATGCCTTCACTTCCTGAGGCTATCAAGATTTTCCAAGACAACAAGTTGCTTTATGCTCCGGGAAAAGCTTCAAACGCTGGTGGTGTATCAGTTTCTGGTCTTGAAATGTCTCAGAACTCAGAGCGTCTGAGTTGGACCGCTGAAGAGGTTGACAACTACCTGAAGCGTATTATGAACGATATTCACGAAAACTGCGTGAAATACGGTACTGGTGCTGACGGATACATCAACTATGTGAAGGGTGCCAATGTTGCAGGCTTCATGAAGGTTGCATCAGCTATGATGAGTCAGGGTATTGTATAAGTTCACAGCAATCTATCTCACAAACACATATATAGATTAGCCACTGTAAATTGGGAGAGACGAGTTAAGCGTTTCTCCCAATTGTTTTTTTGTGAGCACGCCCTACACCATTAATTTGTAATGAAGAGGTAAGACGTTTCAATACCTCATCAAGTTCATAACAACTCAGATTCAATAGGTTTTACACGCGTAAAATAAGTCAATTGTTAAGTATTGGGGGTACGCAAAATACAAATTAAACCGAGGGCATCCCGAATGAATCATGATACATGAAGCAGACGAATTACAAAGTCTGATTATCTGTTTTGTAATTTATTGATTGCTTTTCCGCAGAAATAATAATACCAATAGGTATCTTTATAGTTGGTCTGCATATTGATAAGCCATTCGCGTTGCTTAGGATATCTTTGCTGAAGACTTTTCATCTCGTCAAAATCTGCCTCCATAGCAAGATTATTGAACACGATGATCGGTTGTGCACGCAGATGTTTATATAGAACGAGGGCTTCTTGGTAGTGTTTGGGCAAACTGCTGTTAATTGGATAGTATGTTGGAAGTAATTTGACAAATTGGTCAAGTTGACAATCTATCAAATAGCCACATAACATTTTATCGCCTCCGCAGTGTTTCATATCCCTACCTGACCCGGAAATGGGATAAGTAAACAGTTCATCTCCTAATCGATGCTGTTGATTAAGCGCTTCAACTCTAAGGGCTGTCAGTAGTGAATCAGTCTTGTCTGATTTGCATCCAATTTGAAGTGCTGCATCATAATCTCCCTTATTCATCAGGGTTTCCATCTGTTTTGCATATTGCTTCACGTCAGAAGATCCTGCGACCATACCGATGACAAGCATCAGTATGGTCACAAGTGAGAGAATCAGCCAAATACGGCGGATATTGTATTTCATAAGTATGCAGAGGTGTGGTTGTTTTACCTTTGTTCCACTTACAGTTTTCTGAGCACCACAGCTGATCTGGCTGGTAGATAGAGCTTGAGCCACTCTTTGCGGTCTTTCACATAGAGTTCATCGTAGTTGGTCATGTGAGTCATCGTGTCATCTGCGAATCCATTACCACCAAACTCCTTGGCATCTGTGTTGAGCACTACTTCATAGGAACCTGTAGGTACAAGGAATCCATAGTCAGTATAGGAGTGTGTTGGAGAGAAATTGAATACAAAGACAAGGTCGCCTCTCATAAAGCAAAGCACCTGATCTCCATCATTATGCCAAATTTCTGTTACGGGTGTGTTCTGGAAATTTCGTTGGCTCTTGACCACTTCCAACATTCTGCGGTCAAAATCACCAAGCCAGTGGTAGCAGAGTTCTTTGTTATCTACAAGATTCCATTGGCGTCTTGCATATTTGTACGACCATCCATTTCCTTCACGCGGGAAGTCAATCCATTCTGGATGTCCGAACTCGTTACCCATAAAATTGAGGTAACCGCCATTTATAGCTCCAAGTGTCACCAGTCGAATCATCTTATGTAGCGCGATACCCCTTCGAACTATTTCGTTTTCGTCGCCTTTCTTGAAATGCCAATACATATCGGCATCTATGAGTCTGAAGATGATGGTTTTATCTCCCACAAGAGCCTGATCATGGCTTTCACAATAAGATATGGTTTTCTCGTCCGGTCGTCTGTTCTTCACTTCCCAGAAAATGCTACAAACGTTGACATCCTCATCCCTTACTTCCTTAATGGTCTTAATCCAATAGTCAGGAATGTTCATAGCCATTCTGTAGTCGAAACCATACCCACCGTCTTCAAAACGTGCGGCAAGTCCTGGCATACCCGATACTTCTTCGGCAATCGTTATTGCCTTGGGATTAACTTCGTGAATCAGTTTGTTGGCCAATGTCAGATAGCAGATCGCATTGTCATCCTCATGTCCGTTGAAGTAATCTCCATAGCCTGTAAATGCTTCCCCAAGTCCGTGAGAGTAATACAGCATAGACGTAACTCCATCGAAGCGGAAGCCGTCGAAATGGTATTCTTCCAGCCAATATTTGCAATTGGAGAGTAAGAAGTGTAAGACGTCATCCTTTCCGTAGTCAAAACACAAAGAGTCCCATGCTGGATGTTCATGACGTTCACCAGGATAAAAGTATTGATTGGGATCTCCTGCAAGATTTCCGAGTCCTTCAACTTCGTTTTTCACAGCGTGCGAATGAACAACATCTATGATGACCGCAATACCCATTTTATGGGCAGTATCAATCATTTCCTTTAATTCGTCAGGAGTTCCGAAACGACTTGAAGGTGCAAAGAATGATGATACATGGTATCCAAAGGATCCATAGTAGGGATGTTCCTGGATGGCCATAACCTGAATGGCATTATATCCATCTTTCTTAACACGTGGCAATACGTTTTCCTGAAATTCACGATAAGAGCCAACCTTTTCGGCATCTTGTCCCATTCCAATGTGGCATTCATAGATAAGCAATGGTGAAATGTCAGGCTTAAAGGTCTTTTTCTTAAAGACATAAGGATGTTCAGGGTTCCACACCTGTGCTGAGAAAATCTTGGTCTTTTCGTCTTGTACCACACGTTGACACCATGCTGGTATGCGTTCACCCTCTCCACCATTCCATTTGACTTTCATTTTATAAAGGTCTCCATGTTTAATGGCCTTTTCCGAGAGTTTGAGTTCCCAGTTTCCTGTACCTTCAATACGTTTGCATTTATATTTGGGTGATTCCTGCCAGTTGTTGAAATCTCCGATGAGGTATATTTCTGTTGCATTAGGTGCCCATTCACGGAACACCCAGCCTTTTGCAAGCTTATGAAGTCCGAAATAGAGGTGTCCTGATGCAAAATCAGAAAGAGTCTTTTTCCCGTTTCTCGTCAACTGGGCGATTTTCCATAGGGCATGCTCATGTCTTCCACGAATGGCATCCTCGTAGGGTTCAAGCCAAGAGTCATTTTTTACCAGACCAATATGCTTGTTTTCCTGTTTCACACTTTTACGTGTCGTTCTCTTTGCCGCAGTCTTTGCTCCGGCTTTGGATTTTGTAGTTTTATTTGTTGTCATGATGATATTAGGCTTTAACTTTAAAAATGGCTTTCTTTATTTCATCTACACCTGCAATACACGGGGCATGACCATCCTGTGGGAAGAAGATGGCAAAACATCCGGGCTGAGCTGTCACATAACTCTCGGCAGCAAGTCCGGGTATTTTGGTAATGTCTTTCTCTTCGTTATATGCAGCCTCCGGAAGTGCTTCACGGGGAGTATATCCGTATGTTTCAGCAGCAGAGAGCGGTATCTGTATGTCGATCATCTTATTGTGGGTTTCGATAACAGCCTCGTCGGGTGTCTTTCCTTTGGCTGTCTGGATGTTGACAAAGAGGTCTTTACCCACTATCTCATGTTTGCCTTCCTCAAGTGTGTTGAGGTCGTGCTGGTTGATAAACTCCACAACTTTTGAAAACAATGGGTTCAACGACTCATAGTCTTTCAGATGTTTTAGTTCGTCGATAATCATAATTCTATTGATTTATTTAAGGGTTGCTTATTTTGTTTTGTCTTCCTCACGATGTCCTCTTGTATAGTTACCTTGTGCTGTAACATTACCGTTGGCGTCCTTTTCTACAAAACGTCCGTCACGTCTGTCATCTACATAGGATCCCTCAAAGCGTTTGCCGTTTTTATCCTCTTCTACGGCAGGTCCGTTTCTTCGTCCGTTGATAAACTGTCCTTTGAATTTTGACCCGTCTGCAAAACGTGCTACACCTTGTCCGTGTATGGTTCCGTTTTTGAACTGTCCTTCAAAGACATCGCCGTTCTTCATCGTTAGTTTTCCGTATCCATTAGGTTTGTCGGCTTTCCATTCACCTTGATAGACGTTCCCGTTTTTCCACACAAGTATGCCCTGGCCTTGTTTGTCGCCATCCACAAAGGCTCCTGTGTATTTGTCGCCATTGGCAAATTTGAAGACGCCCATACCGGTACGTTCGCCCTGTACATAGTCACCTTCATAGACGTCGCCACTCTGAAATTTATAAATACCTTTTCCGTGTGGGGTGTCTTCTTTCCATTGTCCTACATAAACGTCACCATTGGAGTATCTGAACACTCCTTTGCCATCACGTAAATTATTTGCGTACATGCCGTCATAAGACGAGCCGTCTGGCCAATGATAAACACCTTTTCCTGATTTCATGTCGTCTTTCCACAGACCTTCATACCAAGTGCCGTCTTTGAACGTATAACGACCTTTTCCTTCGCGTTTGTCCTGTTTCCACATGCCATCATAGACGTCACCATTATAGTAGTACATCTTACCATGACCCTGTTGTTCGTCAATATACCAGAGTCCTACATACTTATTATTGTTTTGGAAATAGAACGTTCCAACGCCATGCTGGTGATCTTGGAACCATTCTCCCTCATATTTTTCACCATCGGAAAAAGTATAAGTACCCTTTCCCTGACGTTTGCCTTTGGAGTATAGACCTTCATACCAGTCCCCGTTTTTATAGGTTGCCCGACCACGTCCGTCTGGCTTTCCGCCAACCATCTCACCTTGGTATTCGCCACCATCGGCCGTTGTACACGCACCGACTTTTATCTTCTGCGCCGGTAGTGTCAATGCTGCCGTCGCTAATGTTATCGTAAGGAAATATCTCAGTCTAATAATCATTGATTCTATTTTAATAGCAATAAATCGGAACAAAGGTATGAAAAAAAATCGGTATTTATCATTTTTGTTAGCGTATATTAACGCACCATAAGGATATTTTTGTACCTTTGCAATGAAAACAAATAAAAAATCCTATAGAAAAATGAAATTCATAGCTATCATCCCAGCCCGATATGCATCTACAAGGTTTCCGGGCAAACCGTTGGCTCTTTTGGGTGGACGCCCAGTCATACAACATGTATATGAAAAGGCAGCACAGGCGCTCGACGAGGCTTATGTTGCTACCGACGACGAACGCATCGCTCGTGTGGTAGAAAGTTTTGGCGGACACGCCATCATGACAAGAGCTGACCATAAAAGTGGTACCGACCGTATTGAAGAAGCTGCAGAAAAGATAGGCACAGATGCTGATGTCGTGATTAACATTCAGGGCGACGAACCGTTTGTTGATGCTTCACAGCTCAAAACCTTACAGTCGCTTTTCGATTGTGAGGAAACGCAAATTGGTACACTTGGAAAACGCTTTGACTCCATGGAAGCTACGGAAAATCCTAACTCTCCGAAGATTGTTTGCGACAAACAGGGCTTCGCCTTGTATTTTAGCCGTTCTGTCATTCCGTTCGTACGTGGACAGGAACCTAAATCGTGGCTCAACCACTATCCATATCTCAAACATCTTGGACTTTATGCCTATCGTCGCGAAGTGCTCAGAGAAGTCACCCAACTTCCTCAGTCCCCCCTCGAACTGGCAGAGAGTCTCGAACAGTTAAGATGGTTGGAAAACGGCTACCGCATTCGTGTCGGATTGACTGATGTTGAAACCGTTGGTATTGACACCCCTGCCGACCTTGAACGCGCAGAACAGTTTCTTATCAATCAAGGGAAATAGAGATAACGATTTTCTATTATAATCGCAATCTATCCACAATTCACACATGAAAAGAGTTTTCACATTGCTTGCCCTCATGGGTTTTAACAGTTATCGTGGCAACGGTGGAGGCGAACTGCTTACCCGTGGTGCAGGGATTGCCAAGGAGGATATTCCTTCGCGTATAATTTATATGAGCAAGCACGACCAACGCTATTATCTCACACAAATGATAGAAAAACAGGGAACGGTAGAAGCTCTCCCACTCAACAACTGGCGATTCGTACCGGAGGAATGGACAAAACCGGCTATCGAACGTGACCGTCGTCTTATTTTCAAGGAGGATTAAGCCATGGAACAATATTTCGTATTTTGTCAATCAGACCTTGTCTTGGAGAAAGACGGTGATGTATTACGCATTCCTACCGAACCTCCTGTCGAACTCAAGCCTTGGACCAACATTCTCCATGTTGCTGGTGCGAAAGCCTACCGTATCGACCTACCTCTGACTGACAATCCACGCTATAAAATGTGTGGACTACGACAGAGTTACTATCACCTTTCAAGTCACGACTATCTTCTCGCTGGAAAATGCCACGAACTGCTTTATTGGGATAGTAATACCAAATTCTGTGGAGTTTGTGGCGCTCCTATGAAATTCCATACAGACATCTCCAAGCGCTGCACACAATGTGGTAAGGAGGTGTGGCCACAACTGGCTACTGCTGTCATCGTACTCGTCAGCCGAGGCGATGAGGTGCTTTTGGTTCATGCCAAGAATTTCCGTGGCGATTTCTACGGTCTTGTAGCAGGATTCGTGGAAACCGGTGAGACGCTCGAAGAGGCTGTTTGTCGTGAGGTCATGGAAGAGACCGGACTGACCATCAAAAACCTGCACTATTACGGTTCACAGCCTTGGCCCTACCCTTGCGGACTGATGGTTGGGTTTCTTGCAGAATATGACAACGGAGACATTCATCTGCAGCGATCAGAACTCTCACGTGGCGCGTGGTTCAATCGTCACCACTTACCACAAATTCCAGAGAAGCTCTCCATTGCCCGTCAAATCATCGACTACTGGCTGGATCTGAAGTCTAAAGAAGATTCTAATAAAGAATAGTCAAAAGATTATTGTTCAGGAGGTTTAAAAATGTGTACTAAACGTCGGATAGATCTTGTCGTCTGCCTACTGGTAGTAGGAACAGCTATTGCTATTGGTTGGCGGTATTACCGCGATTGGTTGAATAACCGCAATATGGGTATTGGGCCTAAATGGGAAATTATCATGGCTGGCAGACCATCTGATGACTCACTTCACCATAGGCTTGATCAGATTCGGAAAGAGAGAGAGGCTATGGACGATTATTTTGCTGTACATAATGTGACCGATGAGGGATTTGATTTGATAGCACAACACGACAACCAACTGCAACAAGAACAAATTCGACTGAAGAGTCTGCTGCAGTCTGATTCCACACGTCGTATCATAGGCAGACGCTATATTCCTGAAACAAAGCGCCCCTTGATAGCGGTACGCATCAATGGTGGCTATTGGAAGGCAGGAAGATTCCATTTCGGTCTGCTCAACGGTCCAGCTGTCTGGCGGGATCCTCAGGGACGTATTGTTTGTGGTCTGTGGGATAACGATACCATCGTGGTAGCACGACGTTACGATGACGAAGGCTGTTATGATGGACAGATGGACACTTTGGGACTGGCTTCCGGACAAGGAAGTATCGTACGACAAGATGGAAGCAGTTACACCGGCATGTGGGTGAATGACCGTCCCGAAGGATGGGGATTTGAATCCTCTTCGCATGGCATAAAAGCTGGCGAATGGCGAAAGGGAAGATTCCTTGGGGAAAAAATCAAATACACCTCAGAACGCATCTATGGCATCGACATCTCTCGCCACCAGCATGAGAAAGGACGTAAACGGTTTACAATCAACTGGCGTCAAGTTCGCATCACTTCACTCGGTTCGAAACACAATAAACATGTCATGGGGCGTCCTGATTTCCCCATTTCCTTTGTTTATATCAAAGCTACTGAAGGCATTTCCATCCGCAATCGCTATTATGCTGCTGACTGTCAACAGGCACGACGTCAGGGCATACGTGTAGGAGCATACCATTTCATGTCACTCAAAACCTCAGCAGAAAGACAAGCACGCCATTTTCTGCGATATGCACAATTTCGCCGAGGCGACTTTCCGCCTGTTCTCGATGTCGAACCCTCTCATGCTCAGATTGCCGCTATTGGTGGTGCAGAACAGTTATTCAAGCATATTCGTACCTGGTGCAATATTGTTGAGCGTTCCACAGGACACCGCCCCATACTCTACGTCAGCCAGATGTTCGTCAACCGCTATCTGTCCAAGGCTCCTGATATCAAGCAGCGTTATCAGGTATGGATTGCCCGTTATGGCGAGTACAAGCCTGACGTACATCTGGTATTCTGGCAACTCAGTCCTGAAGGCCGTGTTGCAGGCATCCACGGTCCTGTTGACATCAATGTTTTCAATGGCTATGGTCTGCAGTATCAGGAGTTTCTTCGCAATAATACCATGAAGTAACTCTGTGAGTCATTCGTCTGGCCAGGGTTCAAACTCCAGTTCCAGTTCTGTATATTTAGCAGGCTCTGACGGGTTAACACGCTTATGGTTAGAGACACACAAGCCCAACAGTCGGATGGGATGTGAATGAAACTCAACCTGACGGATCAACTGTTTGGCTAAAGGAAGGATATCGTCTTTGCAACGGAGAATACGGTCAACGGTAATGCTGCGGGTGATTTGCTGAAAGTCCTGAAACTTGACCTTCAGCGTTAGCGTACGCCCCTCAAAATTGTTTTTCTCTATCCGCCCAACCAAATTCAGTACCATGTGGTAGAGTTGAATGGTAACGGCGGAATTGTCACTGATGTTATTGTCAAAGGTTTGTTCACAACTCACACTCTTACGCTCCCATTCGCTGATCACGGGACGTGAGTCAATGCCTCGTGAGAATTCGTAAAACACCTGTCCCATCTTGCCAAATTCTTCCGTGAGTTGGTTAAGGGGCGTGTTGCGCAGATCTAATCCGGTGAAGATACCCATGTGGTGCATTTTCTCTGCGGTCTTTGGCCCCACGCCCCATATCCTATCCACTTTGAGTCGGGAAATAAAGTCTAATGCCCTGTCGGGATGAATGACCGTCAGCCCATCGGGCTTGCGCCAGTCAGAGGCTATCTTCGCTATAAACTTACAGTAGCTCACACCTGCCGATGCGGTAAGTCCCGTTGTCTGATAGATGCGCTGTACGATTTCTTTTGCAATATCCACCGCCAGTTCAATGCCTTTCTTGTTTTCTGTTACATCGAGAAAGGCTTCGTCGAGGGATATGGGTTCTATGAGGTCGGTATATTCGTGGAATATCTCGTGCAACTGTGCCGATACTTCTTTGTATCGTTGGAAATGGGGCTCTACGATGATGAGTTCTGGACATAGCCGTTTGGCCAACTGAATAGACTGTGCCGAATGTACTCCAAAGCGTCTGGCTTCGTAGCTTGCTGTTGACACCACACCACGTTCGGCATCATGTCCTACTGCAATAGGTTTGCCTTTTAGTTTTGGATTGTCTTGCTGTTCTACAGCAGCAAAAAACTGATCCATATCCACATGAATAATCTTCATCAGGGCGATTGATGGATTACCATCCTATATTGTTAACGTGTCTCTTTCCGTATTCTTTTTCAAGCGGTTAAAGCAGTTGTTCCAACTGTTCTACCGCATCCAGGAGTTCTTCGGCAAAACGCCTATGGTCGCGCAAGAAGTCGGGTTTACCTTTTGCCAAGGTGGCATAAAGATCTTCATTCATCGATTCTACATAATCAGAAATAGCCATTTCAATATCGTCTTTCTGCCACGACAGGGTAGAAAATTGATAGATTCGTTGCTTTTGGTGAAAGAAGCTGTAGGCTGTTTCTATAGCATCATGAGGAATATTCATCGTCATAGTATTCGTTAGAGCGGTCAAAGGTCGGTATTGTTTTCAAAGCCTTTGGGCCGAAACTGATGTTGTTCCTCTGAATAGACGAATCCATGGGCGTAGAGATAGTCTTTCAACGCCTGTGGCTCTTGATTGTAACAATAGCAAAGGGCTTCCAAAGAGTCAAACTCTTCATCACGCAGAAACATGTTGATGCTTGATACTAGAATTGCGGGGTCTTTCGGTAGTTTGTCCATAATGAAATGATTGATGAATTGAATATTTGTATGATCTCTTTTGATTTTCTGATAGCGATCTCTATGGGAGGTTATGCTTCCAAATCAATCTCAATGGTGAGTATCCGTTGGGTAGTATCATCAACAGCCACACGATTGTCACAACGTTTTCCCATGAGCCAAACCACGACACCCGAAGCATCCACTACCACACGCTGGCGGCGCTTGTCCAAAAGTGTCATCTTGCAGTCGGTCATCAGATCACTCAACAACTTATGTCCCTTCATGCCAAAAGGAATCATCACATCTCCTTGTTGTACCAGTCTGACGACAAGAGGAAAGCGTATCTTGTCGGCATCAACGGTTATCTTGTGTGACGCTTTGGAAACCTTGAAGTCACGGGGTTTATCTGCCATCCCGACTCGGAGTTTTTCGTTATGCTGCATGACATAGACTCCTGGTTCTGGAATTGTGATCTGCCGAAAAGCAGGCTTTTGCTTTTCCATAACAATCCGATCTCGGTCGATGACCAATTCATAGTCTTTCGACATGAAAGCACGACCGGTACCATCCGCCATCATGCTATTGAAAATTTGCGTACATTGTCGGGCATTAAAGCCTTTATCCCGCAAGAGTTCATACAACAGGTAGTCATTTCCCACATCCTCCAAAATCTCCTGTTTGGTATATTCCGTCCGGTTTTTCAAGGGCTTCAACAGTCTTTCCATCACCTGTTCTACTCCTGCCATTCTTTCTGCCATGAGGAGAATGTTTTCGGCAGCCTTCGGATTGATTTGCTTCAACAGGGGTACGATATGATGTCTCACCTTATTGCGTGTAGCGTCATCCTCAAGATTGGTGGAATCGGTAACAAAGGGCTGCTGACGGTCTGCCAAAAACTGTTCAATCTCTGCCCTTGTCACTCCCAACAGGGGTCTTAACACATTCCCTTGTCGTGGACTGATACCTGTAAGGCCATGTATGCCCGTACCTCTTGCCAGATTCATGAGAATGGTTTCTACCGAATCGTCACGATGATGAGCCACGCACACCCCCTTCGCGCCGATATCCATTCTGAGCTGTTCAAAATAGCCGTATCGCAACTCACGCGCAGCCAGTTCGATACTCATGTGATGCAGTTCTGCGTAGGTCTGCGTATCAAAATGGATGCGATGAAAGGGAATGTCGAGCTTGTGACAAAGGGATTCGCAGAACGCTTCGTCCCTATCCGATTCTTCCCCTCTCAGGTGGAAATTGCAATGGACGGCATGGACCTTGATCTTCATCTCGTGAAGAACGAGTAACAATGCCACACTATCAGCCCCACCGCTTAACGCAACAAGATACATTTCCCTGTCGTCAAGCAGCTGATGCTGACTCATGAAGGCCTTGACTTTCTCCACCATTCGATGTCCTCCTGTTATTGCATGTTATTTTATTCCACGTAAAGGACGAGTCCTTTGAGGTACTCTCCTTCCGGATGATAAATATTGATAGGATGATCGGCAGGCTGATGGAGCTGATGGAGTATTCTCACATTTCTTTTTGCTAATGCAGCAGCAGTAAACACAGCATTTCTGAAATGGTCTTTCGTAACCACCTGTGAACAAGAGAAGGTAAAGAGGATACCTCCCCTTTCTATTTTTTCAAATGCTTTCTGATTCAGACGGGTGTAGCCCTTCAGCGCATTATGCAGCGCCCCTCTGTGCTTCGCAAAGGCTGGCGGGTCGAGGATAATCAGATTATAGTTGTCGCCTGCTTTCTCCAGGTATTTGAAGGCATCTTCACAAAAGGCTTCATGGCGCTGGTCGCCAGGGAAATTGAGCGATACGTTCTCTCTGGTCAGGTCGATGGCTTTTGCCGAACTGTCAACAGAGTGTACCAGTTGTGCACCTCCGCGCATCGCATAGAAAGAGAATCCGCCGGTGTAGCAGAACATATTGAGCACACGCTTCCCTGCTGCATATTTCTCCAGGAGTGATCTGTTTTCGCGTTGATCCACAAAGAATCCGGTTTTCTGTCCTTTCAGCCAGTCAACTCGGAATTTGAGTCCGTTTTCCAACGCCACGTTATTGTCGCTTCCTCCGTAAATGAATCCGTTCATGTCTGTTGCGTCCATAAACGGCAAGGTTGTTTCGCTCTTGTAATACACATTGGAAATGCGCGATTCCATCACATCGACGAGTGCCTTGGCAATCTCCTTTCTGACCTTGTGCATGCCGATGGAATGGGCTTGCATCACGGCAGTATCGCCATACACATCTATAATAAGTCCGGGCAGATTGTCGCCCTCTCCGTGTACCAGTCGGTAGGTATTGTTGGATGGCGAGTCGGCAATGCCGATGGATTGACGCATTTTCAGCGCAGATGAGATTCGTGAATGCCAGAAATCGTCGTCAATTTCCCGATCCTCGAAGGTGAGCACACGAACGGCGATAGACCCCTCTTGGTAGTGGCCCACGGCAATGAAGTCGCCATTTCTATTTACGAGGCAAACGGTATCGCCCTCCTCTATTCCTTCTTCGATAGCCTGTATAGCTCCCGAAAACACCCAGGGGTGGAATCTTTTCAGACTCTCCTCCTTACCTTTCTTCAGTATGATCTGTGGATACATGTTCGTCGTCTGTTTTTATGAGTTCATAATCGCCGGTCTGCTCCAGTCTGATGAGTTCTTCATAGAGCAGGATGCACGACCAAGCATCTGTTGCTGCGTAGCGTTTTTGTTTTTCCGTCAGGATGTCAGCCTCCCAGTTGGTGAGTCTTTCTCGTTTGCTGATGCGCATGCCGAAGAAGTTGGCATAGATCTTCTGCAGACTCATGTCTTCCACGCCGACTTCTTTGACTCTATCCTGAAGGTCGATGAAATGTCCTGGTTCAAATTCGCCAATCTTATGGAGCATCATCACGTCGTCGTGGAGCGACAACCCTATCTTGGGTACTGTAGTATCTTCCAGCAAACGCTTGATGGATGGAGAAAATTTGAGGTAGTTGAGACGCAAGAGAAAGCAGATATCGTGGCTTGCCACTTGAAGTAGCGATACCGTATAGGTATGTCCTTTCTTAAATGAGGGCCTTGTCTCTGTGTCCAGTCCGATAATGGGTTGGCTGAGCAGGTAATCGACCGCTTTTTCTGCCTCGGTCTCGCTGACGACAACCTCGATTTTTCCCTCGAAAAGTACACGTGGCAGGCTGGGTATCAACTTCTTGTCGTATTTACTATAAATGGTCTTTTTCATCTATCATTTGTTTTCGGTGTGCAAAAATACAAAAAAAACACGATAAAATGTTGATTTCTGACAATTTTCCATTACTTTTGCATATTAAATCATTAAAACATACCACCATTATATATTATGGCAAGAAAAAAGAAAGAACCCAAGACACCATCAGTAAGAGAGACTTTTGGCCTCGATAAAATACACTTTAGCGATCGCATTCTCCCCTTTTTAGGCTTGTTATTGATTGCCATTGCAGGATTTATGGCCTTCGCTTTCATTTCCTATTTCGGCACGGGAGCTGCCGACCAAAGCATATTGGAGAATCCACGTGCCGGTGAGATTCTCAATCTCAATGGTGAGTTTACCAACAGTTGCGGTTCGTTGGGCGCGAAGGTTTCTTGGTTCTTTATCAAGAAATGTTTTGGTCTCCCTGCCTTCCTCATTCCGTTTTTTCTCCTCCTTGCGGGCATCCGCATGTTGCTGACCTATAAAGTCAACTTGTTGAAATGGTTCATGTGTCTGACCCTCATCATGCTATGGTCGTCACTCACGTTGGCTAAATTCCTATCGCCGCTGTTCGTCGATATGCACTACAATCCCGGAGGCGATTACGGACAGACTGCTTGCGATGTGGTAGAAGGACTGGTTGGCACACCGGGCTTAACGCTATTGCTCATCATCCTGGCTATTGCGTTCCTGACGTATCTGAGTGCCGAAACCATTATTATTATCCGCAAAATTTTCAATCCTTTACGCTATGCCAAGAAGATCCACATGGAGATTCAAGTGGGTAAAGGTGAGCCGGAGGCGGACACACCTACCTTGGAGACGGTGGAAGACCCTGAAGTGTTTGACGATCCCGATGCACAGATTGTGGAGTTCGACCAAGTGAACGACCCACAGACGGAACCTATTCCCACGTTACAACGGTCTGAAACACCAGGCAATAAAGGCTTGTCAACAGAACCTGTTGCTGACGATAGTGCCGTGGAAATGACCGTTGATACTGGCGAAAAAGAGGAAAAAGCCACAGGTAAGAATTTGGCAGGTGAGAATGGCAGTCTTTCTACGCCTTATGACCCCAAGCTCGATTTGGAAAACTACCACTACCCCACGCTCGACCTGTTGAAGAAATACGACGATGACGGCAAACCATATATTGACATGGTGGAACAGAATGCCAATAAAAAACGCATCGTCGATGTGCTCCGCAATTTCGGAGTGGAGATTAGCAGCATCAAAGCTACCGTTGGTCCTACCATCACCCTCTATGAAATTACGCCTGCGCCTGGTGTGCGCATCTCGCGCATCCGCAATTTGGAAGATGATATTGCATTGTCTTTGTCAGCACTCGGCATTCGTATCATCGCACCGATTCCCGGCAAGGGCACCATCGGTATTGAGGTTCCTAATGCCAAACCCAATATCGTGTCGATGGAGTCTATCCTCAATTCCAAGAAATTCCAGGAAACAACCATGGAACTGCCTTGTGCATTGGGTAAGACCATCACCAACGAGGTCTTTATGTTCGACCTGGCAAAGGCGCCTCACCTTCTGGTGGCTGGTGCAACAGGACAAGGTAAGTCTGTAGGTCTTAATGCCATCATCACCTCGTTGCTCTACAAGAAGCACCCGTCGGAATTAAAGATTGTACTTGTTGACCCGAAAAAGGTGGAATTTAGCGTCTATTCATCTATCGATAAACACTTCCTTGCCAAGGTTCCCGACGATAATGCCGACCCCATCATTACCGATGTTACCAAGGTGGTACGCACGCTCAACTCGCTGTGTAAAGAGATGGATACCCGTTACGACCTGTTGAAAATAGCACAGGCACGTAATATCAAGGAATATAATAAGAAATTCATCAGTCGCCAGTTGAACCCAGAGAACGGCCATCGCTTCCTGCCCTATATCGTGGTCGTTATCGACGAGTTTGGCGACCTCATCATGACAGCAGGCAAGGAGGTGGAACTCCCCATCGCACGTATCGCTCAGTTGGCACGTGCCGTGGGTATCCACATGATTATCGCCACCCAGCGTCCTACTACGAATATCATCACCGGTACCATCAAGGCCAACTTCCCAAGCCGCATAGCATTCCGTGTCGGTGCCATGATTGACTCACGCACCATTCTCGACCGTCCGGGAGCCCAACAGCTCATAGGACGAGGCGACCTCCTTTACCTCAACGGCGGAGAACCTGTGCGCGTACAATGTGCCTTTGTTGATACTCCGGAAGTGGAGCGCATCAACACTTTCATCTCGCAGCAACAGGGCTATACGTCGGCCTTCGAACTGCCTGAGCCTGATACTGCCGACGGTGACCTTGGTGAAGCAGCTGATGTCGATATGTCACACCTCGACCCGATGTTTGAGGACGCTGCACGACTCATTGTCATGAATCAAAGCGGAAGCACCAGTCTTATCCAGCGTAAATTTGCCATTGGCTACAACCGTGCAGGCAGACTGATGGATCAGCTCGAACGTGCAGGAGTGGTCGGTGCTGCCCAGGGCAGTAAGCCACGCGAGGTGCTCATTCAGGATGAGGTAAGTCTGGAAAACATTTTAAACCAGTTGCGCCATTGATATTCAAATCTCCATTATCGCATATCACAACATAAACAGTATATCTAAAAACAGATCATCATGATGAAAATCAGATTATGGATTATAGGCCTTTTGGCCACCGTCTTTACTACTGCGACAGCACAGAGCGCCAAGAGTGTTCTCGACAAGACTGCCCAGGTATTGTCTAACAAAGGAGGCGTTACAGCCGCTTTTACCATCCGTGGAGCGCAGAACACCGGTGCCAGCGGCACCATCTCGGTAAAGGGTCGTAAGTTTTATGCAAAGACATCGGCAGGAATCGTATGGTTTGACGGCAAGACCCAATGGACCTATGTTCCTCAAAACGACGAGGTAAACATCAACACCCCTACCGCCAGCGAACTGCAAGCCATCAACCCCTATGGCTTTATCTATCTCTATCGCCGGGGCTACACCCTCTCCCTGCAGACCAAGGGACAGCATTATATCGTTACCATGAAATCGCAACGTAATGCCATCCGAGAAATGATTGTCACCATCTCGCGCCAAAGCTACGTACCCTCACAGGTGCGCATGATGCAAAACAGAAAATGGACCACGGTAAATATCAGCGGTTTCAAGCGTGCCAACCTCTCCGATGGACTGTTTCGCTTCAACAAGAAAGTTTGTCCTAATGCCGAAATTATAGATTTACGATGATATCCTTTTTCAAACTCTATCTGCTGCTGCGCAGAAACAATAAGTTAAGCGCGAAGCGTAGTGTCATGTTCGAAGCAAACCAATATGGCAAACTCTTCGGATATATCTTTTTGGGTTTCATGGCAATCTATATGATAGGAATGGGAACATTTCTCGGATGGGCTTCGGCAAAAAGTCATGAGCCGGCGATCATCCTGTTGCTCATGCCCCTTTTCTTAATACTGGATTTCGGTTCGCGCTTTCTGGCACAGCAGACACCACTCATGCTCGTCAAGCCCTACCTGCTCATGCCCTTCAGTCGCTACCGTGCCATCGACTGTTTTCTTATTGACCAGCTGTTTTCCAGCAGCACCCTTATCTATCTCACACTTTTCATCCCCTATTTCTTTATTAATATATGTGGAGGAACACCATTCATAGCCGCTGTCGGCATGACGCTGTTGCTCCTGATGATGGTGGTGGTCAACAGCCAATGGTATCTGCTGGTACGTACACTCGTCAATCAGAAGGTGTACTACTGGATATTACCCGCCCTGTTCTATGGCTGTTGCATACTCCCCTTCCTGCTGATGAGCGACAAAGAGATAGATAAATCTGTGGATCATATCATGGACTTCCTCTGCGACTACGGATTTTCCTGGATGTCGGTATTGTTGTGGGCAGGATTGCTTGTTTTGCTGTTCTCACTCAACAGATGGTTGCAGATGCACTTTATCTATGATGAGATATCCAAACAAGAGAAGACCAAACTCAAGCACGTGTCAGAATTCAACCTGCTCAATCGCTTTGGACAGATGGGAGAATATCTCAAACTGGAGATTAAGAGCACCATGCGCAATAAAGCCATTCGCGGACGTTTCATTCAGGGCATTTGCATCATCGTCATGCTGTCGCTGCTTATCGCCTATACCGATATATACGATTCACCTACTATGCTCAACATCTGGTGCCTGTATTGCTTTGTGTTCTTCGGAGCAGTAAACCTCATCAAGGTCATGGGACCGGAGGGAAACTATATCGACCTGCTCATGGTCTATCGGGAGAACATCCTCACACTTTTACGCGCGAAATACTATTTCTATAGCGCCATCGTTCTCATCCCGTTTCTGTTGCTGCTTCCTGCCATCATCTCAGGGAAATTCTCTTTGATGATGATATTGGCATACATCTTCATCACTATCGGTCCGGAATACTGCTTGCTGTTTCACATGGCAATATGGAACAGACAGACACTTCCGCTGAATGAGAAGATCACAGGACGCAATCAGATGGAAAACAAGCTCCAGATGTTCATAGAACTCATCGTGTTCTTCGTGCCCATCATTCTGGTCAGCCTGTTGAGCGCATTATTCGGAGATACCACAGCATACACCATTCTCACCATCATCGGACTGGCTTTCACGCTCGCCATGCCAATATGGATGAAGGCCATCTATCGCAGAATGATGAACCATCGCTATGCGAATCTTGAAGGTTTCCATTCATCAAGATAATATACCCCCGAAAATCATAGAACCACATGAAGACTGTACTCCTGCAAGTAGGCAAAACCGTCAACAAGCATTTTGTTACCATTATAGACGATTATGTGGGACGCATCGGCCACTACATGCCCTTTGAGATAGTAACCATCCCCGAACTGAAAAATACGAAAGGGTTGAGTGAGGCGCAGCAGAAACAGGCCGAAGGCGAACTCATCCTCCGCCAGCTACAACCGTCAGACACCGTTGTCTTGCTTGATGAACACGGCAAGCAGATGCGAAGTATCGAATTTGCAGCATGGCTGGAACAAAAGCGTGCCACAGCGCGTCGCTTGGTCTTCATCATCGGAGGCCCTTATGGTTTCTCCCCCGCTGTCTATCAGCGAGCCAACCATCAGATCAGCCTGTCGATGATGACCTTCTCTCATCAGATGATACGCATGACCTTCACCGAACAGATTTATCGTGCATGTACCATCATCAAGGGAGAACCCTACCATCATGAGTGAATAAAGTCGCACGGAAATTATTCAAGGAACACACAGAGCGTTTAGGATATAGGTTATGGGTTATGGGTTATGGTTTAGAGATTCTAGTTAAAGATTAACGCAAAAAGATAAAAAACTATGATTTCATTCGAAAGTGATTACAACAATGGTATGTTGCCAGAGATACTGGACGCTTTAGGCACTACCAACAAAGAGAAAACCTCTGGATATGGTTTTGATCCATACTCAGAAGCAGCAAAAGAGAAGATCCGCGAGGCCATCGACAATAAGAATGCCGATGTGTTCTTTCTTGTAGGCGGTACACAGACCAATACTACCGTTATTGATGCTGTCCTCATGGGATGCGAAGGAGTGATAGGAGTAGATACCGCCCATATTGAGGTCCATGAATCAGGAGCAGTAGAAGCCTTTGGTCATAAGGTCATTACGCTGCCGGGAGAGAATAGTAAGATGTCTGCCAATACCCTGTCAGCCTATATGGATACATTTCTTGCAGACGAATCGCATCCTCACATGGTACAGCCTGGCATGGTTTATATCTCGATGCCAACAGAGTTTGGAATGGTATATACCAAAGAAGAACTGACTGCGATCTATGCAACCTGTCAGAAATACGACCTCCGTCTCTTCATCGATGGAGCACGACTGGGATATGGTCTGGTATCAGAAGCATGCGACTACGACTTGCCATTCCTTGCCAGCCATTGTGATGTCTTCTATATCGGCGGAACAAAAGTGGGCGCCATGATGGGCGAAGCTGTCGTTTTCTCAGGAATGAAGGCTCCGAAATACTTCTTCACTAATGTAAAGCGTCATGGAGCCTTACTTGCCAAAGGCAGAATGTTAGGCATCCAGTTTGACACGCTCTTTACCGACCAACTCTATTTCAACATATCGCGCCACGCCATGACCATGGCAACTCGCCTCCGCAGCATTTTCCAGAAACACGGCATTGCCATAGCCTACGATTCCCCCACCAATCAGCAGTTTGTCATCCTCTCACCTACCCTCTACGATGCCCTTTCCAAGAAAGTAGCCTTCGAGATATGGGAAAGAAAGAGCGATACCGAAATCATCTGCCGTTTCGTAACGAGTTGGGCAACGAAAGAAGAAGAGCTCGATGAGTTAGACCATATTCTGCAAACTCAAAAGTAAGTAAAGTTTAATGTCACACGGAAATTATCCACGGAACACACGGCCAAATAAAATCTGTGTCATCCGTGTCCTCCGTGTATAAAGAATACAGCGCCCCTTGACAACAAGGAGCGCTGTGACGATGAAGGAATTATGGTTAAGAGGAAAACGGAAGACTAACCCTCCAGACCTCCGCCACCAGGCTGTTCTGTACCCTGGTCGCTTCCACCGGGCTTCTGCT
>SAMEA3663093__coassemble_609_pt1 | contig 30290 bp, 18 predicted proteins | sample SAMEA3663093__metabat2_low_PE_021 | metagenome-assembled genome bin SAMEA3663093 (sample SAMEA3663093) | pig gut metagenome | biome: pig gut; feature: pig-associated habitat; material: faeces | place: France | collected 2012
GCTCAGCCATAAATGCCATCACCTTTTTAACCTTTTCTACATCTGTTGCACGTCCTGTGCGCAGTGAACCATGAATCTCTGTAGCTCCTGTGGCTTGCAGGATGATGGGTGCACTCACTTCTGTAACACCTGAACCACATAGGATGTTGAACGGATGACCATATTTCACAGACAGTTCTTTGGCTTTCTCTACGAGTTGACGGAGTAGGGGAATACCTTCTTCCGCTGTGGGTTGCTGACCCGATGTGAGCATACGAACGCATCCCATGGCAGCAATCTGTTCGATAGCCTCCATCGGGTTACGGCATCTGTCGAAAGCACGATGGAAGGTCACTTCGCAAGAGAAGGTGCCGTCTGGTTGGCGCACCATGTCCATCCATTTGCGACAAGCCTCCAAGTCGATGTCACCCTCTTTGGTGAGTGCTCCAATCACGATACCGTCAGCCTTTTCGTCGATGATAGCCATGCGTATGTCTTCTGCCATCTGTTCCACTTCGTCATCGGTATAGACGAAATCACCGCCACGTGAACGAATCAATACCTGCACACTCAAACCGCCTTCATGACAGCATTTTACCGCCTGACGGGTCAGTTCGCGATCGGGAGTCAGTCCGCCTACTTCCAAATTGCGACACAGTTCTATACGATTGCCACCGCCAAGGACAGCAGCCTCTACGCTCTCGATGTTTTCACAGCAAAGTTCTAATATCATATTTTTATTGAATGAATAGTGAATGCTCATGAATAGACCCCAGCGTTATTGTGCACTCTGATGGGAAGTGGCATTTGAGTTGATTTCGCTGTCGTCGAGTTGTAAGTCGCCCTTCACACTGTGTTGACTGGTGCGGAAGAGTACGTTCACCTTCTTGGTTTCTCCTGCCTTCAACGAGAACATGGTGCTATGGGTAAGCACATCGCCGCCTTTCAGTCGAGTGCCCGTGGTGAGTAGATAGTCGCCTTCAGGCAACATCAATCCTTCGCGGAATTTGCCTGTTACGGTAGGGTCATCGTCTGCATAGTCGAGTGGTGTGGGTCGTCCGTTGACCATTTTCGAAATGGTGTAGCCATGGTAGTACATGATGTCTTTCGGCACATCCAGTTGTAGTGTGCCCATTGCAACCTGTTCCACTTTCTCTTCTTTGTTAGCAAGTCTGAGCCATCCGCTTGTTGCTGTAGCGTTGTTGTCAGCCACCATTGCTTTGCCCAGTGGGTCGAGTTCCGCTTTCATGCCCAATGCCCGTGCGCCCGCAACGGTAAAGAGTTCGCGGCTTCGGTCGTTGCATCGTCTGCTGTTATAGATACCCACCACTGAGGTATAGAGCTGTTTTGGATTTTTGCTGTTATCTACAGCAATGTTTTGTTCCACCCAGTTGATCCATTCCTTAGCGGTCATCTTCGGCAGTTGTTTTTGCAGGAAAGCCACAAAGGGACGGAGGTGTTCGGTAGAGATGCGCACACCGCCACATTTTAGAGCCTCTTCGTTCATGAGGCAGGCATCGTGCAACACATCAATCGTCACGTCGCTTAGATCTTTCTCGTTGAGGCCTTTCAGCACGAGAGCCGTATGGGGGTGGTTCTCCTTGATGAATCGTTCTATTACCTTCCAGTTGCTACGCGCTTTGCGAAGCGTCTCGTCTTGTCCTTTGTAGAAAGTATGTTGCTGATAGGCAGCGCGTATGCTGTCTTCGCGCATCAGTCGTCTTCCATTTGCGCTTACTGTATCTACAATGCTGCGGTCAGGTTCTTGCAGTACAGTTGTCGGCACATGCCAGTCGTATTGCTCAGTCCATTCGCATCCTGTTTTGCGATTGGGGGTGATGGTCATGGTTGTGGTGTAGGCATCAGCCTTCATAGATCCGTATCTATTGCCAGTGCTCACCCATACCTGCAGATCACCGTATCCGGTTTGAAACGCAGCGCATCCTTCTGCATCTGTTTTTGCAGTATGCAAGGGATAAAACTCCGAATAGTTGTAGAGTCTGAAATCTACGGTGGCATTCTTGATGGGCGTTCCGTTCTCGTCCACCACTTTCACGTTGAGTGTCTTGACTGGAGCGTATGTCGTGGTGGTAGAGATGCTGTTGCCTTCATAGTCGAATGCCCTTACCAGCATGGCCCGACTTGCAGCCCAGTTGAACCATCCTTTGTCGAGCGTGGCTTCAGGTTCGCATGCTCCCAAGAATCGCCATTTACCGTCAATCCACACCTCAACCCATGCATGGTTGTCGTCGGTGTGTGCCCATCGTGGGCAATATACTTGTCGTGCAGGGATGCCCACGCTACGCATGGCAGACACAGTGAAGGTGCTCTCTTCGCCACAGCGCCCTATGCTGTTGCGCATGGTAGCCAGTGGTGCAGCGGTTCTGCCGTCGCTTGGTCGGTAGCTTACTTTCTCGTGACACCAGTGGTTGACTTCGAGTGCCGCCTCCTCCATAGTCATTCCTTTCAGTCGTGGCATCAGTTCTTTATAAATGGTGGCACGTGCTTCATCGAGTGCTTCGTTGTTGACACGCACGGGCAGTACGAAGTTTTGAAATTCCCATAGGGGTACGGTTTGTCCCCAGGGCATGGTCTTTCTGGCTTTCAGTGCGAGTCGCACTTGGTTGCGCCAATAAGATTTGGGGTAATCCACGCTGTCGGGTGTGGGCATGTGCTGATAGAGGAAGTCAAGGCATTCGTTTTCAGTTTGTGCCATTGCGTTAGTTCCCAATGTCATCAGTGCCACTGTAGTAATCAGTAGGTGTTTCATCGTTTTCGTTGTGAAGTGATATTAGTCAATGGTGTCAGACAATACCCATGTACATGTGTCTTTACTGTGTTTGTTTTTTACTTCGATAGTGTTTACACCAGTGTCCAGTGTAACATCCTTCCATTGTAACACATTAACGTTGTCAGGAAATGCCTGTCCGTAAGACTTTCCATTGATATACAAACTGGCAGGGCCGCTATTGCTAAATGCCTGTATAGTAGTGGTTTTACAGCTTCTTAGTGTATTTCTCTTTCCTGCAATGTACACAAATTGATCGTCTTTGTTCCAGTTGGCTTTGTAGAAATAATAAGCGTCCTTCTTTGTGCGCCTGTCGTAAGTTACCAGTCCCTTGTCGTTGCGACCAGGAATGGTGCCTTCTCTACGACCAGCAGAAGCAAAGTCGAACATACACCAAATAAAGTTGCACCAGAGGTATGGGCGTTTCTGTAGTTCAGTCCAATTCCTGATGTGGTAATAGGTTTGCCAGTTTTCAGGATGCCATTGTCCTAATGGGTCTGGGTGAATTAATGAATCTGTTTGTTGGAATACGCATGCGCCTGCTCCATATTCGCTGATACCCATTTTCCTTTCTGGGTGTTTGCGGTGCTCGTTGTCAGCCCAGTTGCCAATTTCTCCCATTTTGTCGTCATACCATCCGAAATATTTGTTGAATGCAATCAAATCGGGTGTGCCGTTGAAATCATCATCTTGATTGCTTGCCCCCATTGTTGGGCGTGAAGGGTCTAATTGATGTGCCAAGTCATGGAGGTCTTTTGCCATTTTAGAAGGGCGGTCTAACCATCCAGAGTTGATTTCGTTGAAGAGTCCCCAAAACAAGATACAAGGGTGATTGTAGTTTTGTAGTATCAGTTCTTTTAACTGCTGACGTAGGTTCTCGTCATAGTTGGGGTTTGTGACATATACATTGACGAAAGGAATTTCAGCCCATGCTACCAATCCGCGACGATCCATTTGTTGGTGTAGGTATTTGGATTGGGGGTAATGACAGAGTCTGATAGCATTGCATCCCATCTCCTGAACGATATCCAAGTCCTCGTCATGGTTGTACTGATGGAGTGCTGTGGCAATTTCTGCCCTGTCTTGATGCATGTTAACCCCATTGAGTCGATATGGCTTTCCATTCAGAAAGAATCCTTTATCTGCATCTGCGTGATAATAGCGGAATCCTATTGCCTCCTGCCTCCTGTCTATTTCTCGTCCATTCTTTCGCAATATGACAACAGCCTGATACAGAAACGGATCTTTCACTCCATTCCACAAGTGAGGATTGTCTATTGTAGTGGTCATTACCACCTTGTTCCCTTCCGATATTTCGTTGCAGACCAAGCGACGAAGTTGTTTCCCCCTGTCGTATAACTGAAATTCCACTTCGCAACCATCCAGTGATGTTTCTTTTGAAGAAAGTAGAGTTTCTATCTTCAATGCGGCTTTCTTTTCTGTTACCTCTGTTTGAGTGAAAAACACACCAGAACTTGCATAATAGTCAGGTGCAATACAAACATCATCGGTCACTATCAGTTCTACACCACGGTATAGACCGCCAAAGATATTGAAGTCACCACATATAGGTGCAATATCCATAGTTGGCGCATTATTGACACGAATCTCCAATGTACTCTCCTTTCCCGGTTTGATAAAGTCGGTCAACTCAGCCACAAATGCCGTATATCCGCCTTTGTGTTGTGTTACAAAATGATGATCCACAAAGACATCAGCCACTGTTTGTGCAGCACCGACTTTCAGAAATATGCGTTTCCCTTGGTATTGGATAGGGAGTTGCAGTTTACGGGTGTAGTTACACAGTCCGCGATAGTAATCGGTGTTGCCAAACATTCCGTCCTCTGCATTCCATGTATGTGGCAGGTTTACTTTTGTCATTCCAGAAGAAGCTTGAAAGCCACGGTTGAAAAGCCATCCATCGTTTAATGGTATATTGACAGAAGCTGATATAGATACAGTGAAAGTTGTTCCAATTAGAAACAATAGGAATAATACTTTTTTCATGTTAGTGTGGTATGTTATTGTTGGGAATAGTAATAGTCTTATGCAAAGTTACACTATTTGTCTGTGAATACCAAGCATTCGTGTTTGTTTCTTTATCGTTTAGGTGTTTTTGGTTATTGATGATAAGAAACGAATAATTCCGATGACAAGAGATGGTGGAAAGACTCTTGCGGTTGTGAAGATATTATAAAATATGAGTGAGGATGATACAGGTTTGCATGAAATGTTGTATCTTCGCCAATGAAAAAGCAAAGATAATAAAGATTGTAACGCAATGATAAAGAGAAAGAAAAGACGCTTCCAAGCCTCGGTTGCCATTGTTTTGATACTGGTGGCATTGATACTGGCAGGAGCCAGCAGTTATATGATCGACTATTCGTTGGGCTATCCACAACAAGAGCGTAACAGTGCCGAACATTGGCAAGACCGCATCAAAGACGAATGTCCGTGGACGACACACTGGATGGACTCTGTCTATCAGAACCACTGTGTGAAAGATACCTTTGTCACGATGCCATCGGGCTATCGTGCCCATGCCATCTACCTCTATGCGCCGAAACACACCAACCGCACGGCAGTGGTGGTGCATGGCTATAAGGTGAGGGCAGAGGGTATGCTCCATATTGCCTATCTCTACAATCACGATATGGGATTCAATGTGCTATTGCCCGACCTCTATGCCCACGGCGAAAGTGAGGGCGACCATATACAGATGGGGTGGAACGACCGTTGGGATGTGTTGCGATGGTCGGAAGTGGCTGATGGCATCTTTGCTGACGGGCAGTCAACGCGTCAGGTGATTCATGGCATTTCGATGGGTGCCGCTACGGTGATGGCACTATCTGGAGAGCAAACACCCGATAGAGTGGAGTGTTTCGTGGAAGACTGTGGCTACAGCTCGGTGAAGGATGAGTTTGCTGCACAGCTGAAAGATCAGTTTGGACTGCCCGCCTTTCCGTTGATGACTACCACGTCGTGGCTCTGCGAGGCACGTTATGGCTGGTCGTTTGACGAAGCCCGACAGATCGACCAGGTGCGCAAGAGTGTGAAACCGATGCTCTTTATCCATGGCGACTGCGATGACTTCGTGCCTTATCGCATGCTGAAACCCCTTTACGAGGCAAAGACACACGGTCGCAAAGCCATCTATGTGGCAACAGGGTCAGACCATGCGCATGCCTATCGTGACCATCATCAGGAATATACTCAGCGTGTGAGGGCGTTTGTGCTCAGCAATCTTTTGAGCAAGAAGGTGAGAAAGTAGGGGAACGTATAGTATTTCCCATTGAATCCTATGTTCTTGTTGCAGAGTTTGATGCCGTAACGGATGTCGGGATATTTTCCATCTTGCGCTGTCAGTTTTGACAGTGATTTAGTGGCATTGTCAGTGGCTTTAACCTCTACGGGGATGAGTGATTTGGCATCGCGGATAAAGAAGTCCATCTCAATAGTGGATTTCTCATTGCGATAGAAATACAGGTTGTATCCTTGTTTGACAAGCATATCGCTCACGATGTTTTCATAAATAGCACCTTTGTATGTGCCATAGTTTTTGTTTGTCCTTAGGTCTTCTTGTGATTCTTCGTCGAGTGAGGCAACCAACAATCCTGTGTCTTTATAATAGAGTTTATAGGTTTTGGGATCATAATTGCCTTTTAGTGGAAGGGTAAGTTGTGACAAACAATAGCATACGTTGATGATACCGGCATTGCGCAACCATTCAATGGTTCCCACATATTCTCTGTTTCTCGCTCCACGGGCAATTTTACTTATTTGGAATTTCTTATTGTCTTGTCCAAGGAATACGGTGATGTGGTCATAGACATTCTTGATTCTGCCTTTGTCGAGTCCGTGTGCATATTTGGTAATGTCTTCTTCGTAGTCGAGCAGAAGTTGTTGCTGCATTTTGAGTGTACCACTGAAGTTATTGTTAGAGACAAACTGGTTGACCACAGCAGGCATGCCGCCAATGGTCATGTATTCACGGAATATCTTCTCCAGAATATCCATCTCTATGCGAGTAAGTGGAGTGACGGTAGTCATTTTGTCGTATAGACTATTTATGAAAGAGGAGTCATAACCTTTTGCCCACAAAAACTCTTCGAAATCCATGGAATGCATGGTGTAATCTTCTTTATATCCTACACTATTTGATTCTATTTCCTGATAGTTGATGCCCATCAGCGAGCCAGAGCAGATAACATCATATCTGCCGTCTATCTTAAAGGCTTTCAGACTGGTGGCGCAGGCTGGGCAGTCTTGCATTTCATCGAAGAAGATAAGAGTGTTTGTAGGTTCAATCTTCAGAGAAGGATCGATAAGTGTTAGATTTCTGATGATATCATCCACCTCGTAACCTTCTTCGAATATTGCTTTGTATTTGGGTTGCAATACGAAGTTGATGGCTACCACATTTTTGTAGTTGCTATGGGCAAATTGCAAGATAGAAGCTGTCTTTCCCACTTGTCGTGCACCTTTGACGATAAGAGGAAGTCTGTTCTCGTTTTTCTTCCATTCTTTTAGAATGCTGTCAATCTTTCTTTGCAAAAGCTTCATAATCAATACTTTTTGGTTCTATTTTGTTTGCAAAGATACTTGTTTTTCACAAAATTCCCAAGCGTTTTGGCTATAAAATCACAAAATTCCATGGTTTTTTGGTGTATTTCTCACAAAATTCCATTGTTTTTAGGCTGTAAAATCACAAAATTCCATAGTTTTTAGACTACAAAATCACAAAATTCCATAGTTTTTAGACTGTAAAATCACAAAATTCCTAAGCGTTGACAACATGCTATTCGGCATCTTTTCGGTTGTACTATATAGTTCCATTTCCAATGTAAGCTCCTTTTTTGTATAGTTGGATTATAGGTGCTGTCTATTAATGAGAAGTATCTTTCATTCGTATTTGCAAGTTCAATTTGATATAGTACTTGCCATCGTCCTCATAGAGCCAACCAAATTTGAATGGCTTGACAGTCTTACCGCCTTTTACCTGTTCACGTGCATGCCCAGGATTATCCGCATTCTCACTTGTTGCTGCCTGCTCAAAACGTGTGCTGTTCATAAGGAAGTTAAGGAAGCGATTCTGCTCATAGATATGATAGCAGACAATGTCACCATCATCCTTGACTATTATCTGACCACCTGTTGCATCATAGACTCCCATCCATGTCGTTTCTGCATAGAGTCCCATGGCAGCATCTTGTAAAAAACGGCGCATCTTGTACTCATAGAAAGGTTGTCCGTCCTCCATGTCAAAGCCAAGAGGATTAAGTTCTGTCAGTTTAGCGATACACTTTGATACAGAACTAATTCCGTCTTTGTAGTATGTCATCAGAGCTTCTGCAATGATGCGTGGCATGAAGCTATCTACCAGTTGCAGATTGCGCTGGAACTTTTTTGATTGAGTTTCTCTGAATACAATGCTTGCCCCATATTTCTCTTGAAGCTTGGTTAGACGAGAACCTATCTTGCGGTTGTCGTTGTAGGTATCTTTGTTGAACTCATCAACATTTGGAATGTTATTGGCATCTGGGAACTTTACTTCAAAGATGAAGTTAGTTCCTGTGCCAGCATTGAAGAGCGTTGAGTTCTTACCTATCAATGATTTGATGCTGAAACCAAGTGTATCTTTCACATGAGAGTGGAAGTCTTCAATTTTGATAGTAATGTCACGCTTGTTGCCAACATCTTTGATTGAGTGGACACGCAACTCTGACATGAATTTCTCAATATCAGGAAATTTCAATGAACGACCTGACTTTGTCTTGAGATAGTTGAACAACAGCTTACTGTTCTTAGCGAAGTCGTCTATTGAAAAGTCCAGTTCCTCAGCATTATCACCTTCACCAGTGGGCACAACAATATGGATATGGTCGTCCAATCTCACATAGTGATTGTTGCGCTCATTCTCCTTGCGAAGTATCTCTATTATCTTGTAATACTCGCCAGGGACAGCGTTAAGGTTGTCATCGGCAACATCAAGTTTGCCATCTGTCAGCACTTTAAAGAATGTGTATATCTCACTCCATTCTCCCTTATTTCCAGAGAGAGCTTTGTCTGCCTTTGCCATAATCCTATTTATATTATATTAGGTTTGCTGTTTTAAGAAGTTGCTCTGCTGTTGCTTGAATAGCTGGCACTGCCACAGAGTTGCCGAACTGTTTATAAGCCGATGCATCTGCCACTACAATCTTAAAGTTGTCGGGAAAACCTTGTAGACGGGCCCATTCACGTGGAGTCATTTTGCGTATTCCTTCCCTGTTGACTTTTCCTTTGATATTTGTAATAGGTGTGAAGTTTGTTAGGCGCTTATCTGTGATAAGATTACACTCACGTCCCATGCCACCAACTACAATAGCATTACTTACTCCATCAAGGTCAATAATTTTATAGCCAAAACCATGGCCAGCAGCCTCATGGCGTGCTTTGTGGCGCTTTAAGGTCTCTATATATACAGTTGACAGATAGTATTTGACTGAAACCTCGTTTTCTTCCATTACATCACGGAACTTGGGGCGCTTGTCGCCAGGAGTTGTTGGCTCTGGGTATTTGAATTTGCTTGCATCAATTCCCAAGTCCTTGCGGAAGCCAACTATATAGATACGCTCACGATGCTGTGGAACACCATAATCCATGGCGTTCAGTATTTGAGGATCAACTACATCATAACCTGAATCGTTAAGATGCTTCAGTATAATCTTGAGAGTTCTACCTCTATCATGGCTCACCAGTCCCTTTACATTCTCCAAGAAGAATACCTTTGGCTGATGCTTACGAAGAATGGCTTCCACCTCGAAGAACAGAGTTCCCCTTGTCTCGTCTTTGAAACCAAGTCGCTTACCAGCCATAGAGAAAGCCTGACAAGGGAAACCTGCACAAAGTACGTCAAACTCCTTAGGAATGAATCTCTTGGTTGATTCTTTCGTTATGTCACCAAATGGCATTTCACCATAGTTGGCGAGATAGGTCTCTTGTGCCTTACTGTCAAATTCTGACGAATATACGCAACGACCACCAAGACGCTGCATTGCTATACGGAAGCCACCAATACCAGCGAACAGGTCTATAAACGTGAATTTTGGATTCTCAGGTGCGGGGAATGGCACCTTGAAGAAATCTGCAAACAGGTTACTATGAAAAGGATTTTCGGCAACCATATTAACAAACTCTTCTGTATATCCTTGCTTGCTTTTCTTAAAGTCAAGAAAGTCTTGAATGAGTCCAACTAGTTCTAGCTTGTCTTCATCCACATGTTTCTTTGAAGCCTTCATTTCATGAAGCTTATGGCTCAATACTGCCATACAATTCTCGTATGATGTTTCGCCATAGAGTTTCACGTTTCCTGTTATAGCCTCAGGGAAATCTTCAATATTAGTCTTTGTTGTCATTCTTACTTTTCTATTTCGTAATTTAAGTCAGTTTCTATCAAATCTTTGATATCCACTTTAAGGAGTCTTCCGATTTCAACCAGCTGTGCTACAGATGGCTGATTCTTATTGGTGCACCAGCGTGAAACTGATATGCATTGTTTGTTACGCAATTATTGTTCAAAGATAAACAAAAAGCGTTAACCTTGCAAGACTTTTTTGAATTATTTGCGCAAATGGTGAGATTTTCTTTGAAATGTAGCCATATTCAGATTCACTTAGAGCATATAATGAAATGACAGAAAATAAACTTTTTTTGCTCAGGTACTTAAAAAGTATAATTTATAATAGTGTTGAGGAATTAAGCAAAAAAATAAACTTGGCAGAGATATCAAACCAAGGATGTGCTCCTATAAATAGGAATATATCGCGTGCATGCGCACACGCGATGTCGCACTTTTGTTACCACTCGACCACCAGACAGGGCTAAAACATTGAAGGAGAATGAAATGCCCTGTGTGGTCGAATGGCGGAAACTGTGATTTTCGACCACACATCGACCACCAAAATCAGATTTAGGGAGAGATCCTCGACGTCCTGTTTTGTTTGAAAAAAATGATTGATTCTGAAGATGGAGAAAAAGCAAAGCCGAAAAAAAATATTGGAAAACTCTTGCATTCGCTTATCAAATTTATTATCTTTGTAGGCGGAAAAACACACCACGCCCTATCAGCCTAACGGGCATGAACCAGATAAAGAGAAACACATTTTTAAATTTAATAACTTAATAATTAACAGCTTATGAAAACACAACCTATCGAAACACAGACTGTCAAACGATTGATTACTGACCAATGGGCTTATTGTTTCAATACCCAATGCCCGCTTGCCTCACAATGTTTTCGACAAATCTCTATGCAGTACAAAGATGCTGATCTCCACCAAGGACTTGCCATCTATCCCGATGCTGTCAATAATGGAGATTGTCATTATTTCGTGCGCTTGAAAATGGTGAAAACAGCATGGGGAATGAAGAATATGTTGAAGCAAGTGGAGTATGGTAAAATTGGCGAAGTTCGTCAACAGTTGATCAATTATTTGGGCAGTATTTCCACCTTCTATCGTTATAACCGAGGAGAAAAACATCTGTCTTCCGAACAACAGCAAGCGATTGTTGGTATGCTTAAAGACAAAGGGTGTTCTTATGTCACATTCGACCATTATGAAGATGAATACATGCTGACAGATCAGCCTATTGAATAAGTGTCAACCATGCAGGCGTATAAGTCTTTGCCCAACGTTTGATATGAGTCGTTTCCAACGTTGAAAAAACATTTTTCCAACGTTGAAAGAACATCTTTCTAACGTTTGACAATACTTTTATCCAACGTTTGACAATACCTTTATCTAACGTTTGACAATACCTTTATCCAACGTTTGATAATACTTTTATCCAACGTTTGATAATACTTTTGTCAGGTATGTGGCAAAGGACTGAAAATGTTGGATAGCCATGAAAGATACGGGCATCTGTATGGGGAAATAAATATAAGATATTGAACAACAAATAAATATAAATACTATGAAATTCACAATTACAAGACGAAACACAAAAAACAGACAGACCTTGAGAACCGTTGACATCGTGAAATGGATGGAGCAAATAGCACATGATGATGCGCAACAGACTGTGGGAAAATTTCGAGAAGAGGTTGCCGACAGTATTTTGGGCTACGACTTTCATCATGCCATCCCCACTTGGCGCCATGTGTTTCCTGCTGCTGAATTTACAAAAGACAGCAACGGCAACCTTATGATGACCCGTAACAATGGTATTCTTATGTTGTATTTTGATGACATTATAGGGAAAGAATCACTCGAAAAAGCCAAGACAAATGCCGCTTTTCTGCCCTCTACCTACCTTGTGGTGACCGCTGCCGATGCTAAGGGCATCGTGGTGTTGGTGCGCTATGCCGATGAAAATGGCATGTTGCCTACTGATGAAGAAGTGGCAAAACACCTCTACCGTCAGGCAGCAGCACGCATCCGACCGCTCTATCTCTCACAGATTGAAGGAAAAGGGGCGAAGGAAGTATCTACTTTGTATGATAATTTCCTCAACACTCTCGATGCACATCCATATTACAATCCTCAGGCGATACCGCTTCGCGTGAATCGCTATGGGGTAGATTGTCAATCTGATATGTTGGATATGCCATCGCCTGTGAAAGTCGATGATGCAACGGAAAATCCGCTTTCGGAGATTAAGCGTATGATTGCCTATTTTGACAGTCACTATGACTTTCGCTATAATGATCTGATGAAATATACCGAGTATCTGAATCGGCAGAAAGCGTATTACGACTTCCAACCACTCGATGAACGCGTGAAAAAACGCATGGCGGTTGAACTCCTTCTGGCAGGAATCAATGTCTCCTATAAAGATGTGAGAAATTATCTTGAGTCGGATATCATACGCAAATACAATCCTATGGACCATTATCTCTACCGACTGCATGGAAAATGGGACGGACAAGACCATATCGGAGCATTGGCACGAACCGTGCCAACCGCCAATCCACACTGGGAAACATGGTTTCGCATCTGGTTTCTCGCCATGGTCAACCAATGGCGAGGACAGTATAACCGACGGTATGGCAATAGTATGGTGCCTCTGCTCATTTCGCCACAGGGTTACCATAAGAGTACGTTTTGTCGCAGTTTGCTACCGCCTGAACTGCAATGGGGCTATAACGACAATCTTTTACTCAACGAGAAACGCCAGGTATTGCAGGCTATGTCGCAGTTTCTGCTGATCAATCTCGACGAGTTCAACCAGATATCGCCCAAGGTGCAACAGGGTTTTCTGAAAAACCTCATCCAGTTGTCTAATATCAAGATCAAACGCGCTTATGGCACTCATGTTGAGGAATTTCCGCGTCTCGCCTCGTTTATTGCCACCAGCAATATGGACGATATCTTGGCAGATCCGTCAGGCAATCGCCGTTTTATGGCTATCGAGTTGACTGCTCCTATACGTGTGGATTGTCGTCCCAACCACGAACAACTTTATGCACAGGCAGTTGAGGCGATAGAAAATGGTGAGAAAACATGGTTTGACGAGGAACAAACGAGACTTGTCATGGAAAACAACGAGCGGTTTACCACCATCATCCCTGTTGAACAGTGTTTCGCAGCATGTTTCTCACCGGCGGCCAATGAGATGGAGGGTGAGTATCTGTCAGTAGCAAAAATCTATGCCGAACTGAAAACTCGGTTCGGCAGTGGCTTGAGTGTGGCGAATATACAAACACTTGGTCGTCACTTGAAACAGATTGCTGGTTTCAAAAGACGCAGAACCAAATACAGCACTGACTATCTTGTGAAACGCCTGTGAGGAACTAATCAATCTATGGTGTTCGATGGGTGTTCGATAAATGCGTTATAAACGCCATCGAACACCATATAGTTTGTTGTATGTCAATGTATTAGCAAAATGTGGTGTTCGGTGTTCAAATATTTCTTGAAAACTAAATTTATGTACGCCGGTGAAGGCTTTGACCACGCGAAACATCTTTGCTGATAGCAACGGTTAGAAGAGGAATGTGCTGCTACTGGATGCGATGCTCTGGATGCATAACATCGCTGTAAATCAGATTCTTCTGTGCTTTAACACCTTTTGCCTTGAAGAGTTCTCTGACTGTGACGAAGCGGAAACCTTTGGCTTGCAGTATGGGGATGAGCTGATCGACAGCAGCAACAGTCTGTTCGTTGCCCTTGAAATCGTGGAGCAAGAAGATGATACCGTCACGTGCACAAGCTGTCAGGCGCTCTACACGCTGTTCGGCAGTGACATGGTCGAGCCAGTCTTCACAACCTTCACCACAGATGAATCCCAAATCGACATGATCATACAGTGTCTGGTTGACATTGATATATGGTGGACGGAAGAACACAGGCGCCTCACCCACATATTTCTCAACCAAAGCCGAAGTTGTCTTGATTTCTTTGCGGATAGAGTCGGGCGTGAGTTGCGACATTGGACTGTGGGTAAGACTATGGTTCTCAATCTCGTGACCCTCGTCGTGGGCACGTTTCATCACTACGGCACTCTCTTCGGTGATATTGTTGCCAATGACGAAGAAAGATGCCTTGACACCATGTTTCTTCAATACATCGAGCATGTGGACAGTAGTGGTGGTGTTGGGACCATCGTCAAAACTGAGGGCCACCAGTTTTTCCTGAGCGAGTAGAGTCATGGTCTGTATAGCCATAAACAATAGTAATGTTAGTTTTTTCATTTCTTTTATGTATAGGTTAGGCGGATGTTCCGCACTGGCAAAGGTACTATAAAAAAATGAATCGCACAATAGAATGTAGGAAAAACATATCCGTGCGGTGTGAAATCAAAACTCCACGTAGGGTTCCAAGCGTTTCAAATCATGTTCGCTGAATGCGGCAGAAAACTCTAAGTCTGCCAGCGAGTGGATCCGACCATAGAGCCGGCGATAGTCTATGATGTCTTTAGCCTGATAAAAATTGATGTAGGGGTGACGCCGCAAAGCAGAGAACGACAACTCGTTGATTTTCAGTTTGGCAGGATTGGGCTTGCTGATGACGAAATACTGTTTGGCCTGTTTGGGAAAATTCTCAATCTCGTCGAGTTGGTTGACATCCACATAGCCACCAATCCATTTACCATGGCGAATAATCTCCTTGGCATAGAACGTGCCGATGCCAGGCACTTGACGCAGCGTTTCCTCGTTGGCAGTGTTGAGCACGATGCGTTGGGTGTTGGTAATCTTCTTAATCCATTTCGTAGTGTCGCGATGCTGGTAGAGCGAGTCACGTCGCATACGAGATGTGTCGCGTGGGTGACGGTTGTCGGCAAACAGTGATGCTGCCGACTGATAGTCTGCCGAGATGCGGATATAGGGTTCCAGTCGGCGATAATCCTTGACGGTCAGTCCGTAAAGGCGAGCAAAATCGGCTTTAGTGCGATAGATGCCACCTTTCGACCTGTATTTATAAATGTTGCGCACCTGCCATGGGCGCAGTCCCAAACGGAGCAGTTGGGTAGAGTCGGCTGTGTTCGGATCAAACACAAACGACTCCACCCGCTGTCCTTGGGTGTGATAATAGCGATGCTTGGACTTTTCTGGAGCTTCTTTACGTGCGCGTACCGATTCTGTATGGTTGTCGTCGGTCAGCACAAAAAGGATTCCCATCATGGCGATACCCACGATGAGCAACGAGATAATGACCCGGCGGTCGCTATATACCATGGCAATGCTTATTTGGCAGCCAGAACCTCTACTTCGACCAAAGCCCCTTTGGGCAGACGGTCAACGGCAACAGCCGAACGGGCAGGGTAGGGCTGAGCAAAAAACTCGGCATAAACCTCGTTCATAGCAGCAAAATCGTCCATAGAGTCGAGATAGACAGTGGTTTTTACCACATGACTCAAATCGGTGCCTGCGGCTTCGAGTACATGTTTGGCATTGGTGAGGCACTGGCGAGTCTGTTCCTTAACACCGCCTTCTACAAAGTTGCCGGTGGCAGGATCTACAGGAATCTGTCCAGATGCGAATACGAAACCGTTTACTTCGATGGCCTGACTGTAAGGGCCGATGGCTGCTGGAGCCTGTTCTGAATGGATTTGTTTCATTGTCTTTTTCTTGTTTTAGCCCCCAAGGGTCGTTAGACCATTAGGAGATGTTTGGGTTAGATATTTGTTTCTGGTCCAAAATTACTGCTTTTTCCGCAATAAACCATCATTGGCGGTGTTTTTTTCTATGTTACATGTATTTTTATATGAAAGTGTTAAAACCTCTATAAAACGACAGAAAATGGCCCAAAACCATCCTTTATATGGGGAAAATGTGTTGTTTGGTACATGATGAAAAGGTTTTGATACATGATATAGGTTATATAAAGTGTATGTTACACACTGAAAACTACTCGTGCGAAATACTTCGTAACTTTGCAATCAAACTAAACAAACCATTTAGACTCCAATGCAGTCTGGGTTATGTAAAACAGGAAAAACCATGGTACATGGTTTCCTAAAACTAAAAAAGAAGCAATGCAACTATTCAACTATTCAAAATCAATTCGGCTGTGGCTGATACTCCTGCTTTTTGCAAATGTTGCAAGAGCAGGGGCACAGACCACAACCGAATTGCCTGCTCTGAAGGTTAGCGGCAAACAGTTGGTTGATCCCACTGGTAAGGCTATTCAGCTGCACGGTGTGATGGATACCCCCAACCGCTATTTCAACGGATGGCGATGGCAATCGTGGAAGCCCGGTTACGACACAGCCGACATTCCACCATGTCTGACTTTCTTTGAGAAAATCTTCACGGCTATTACCGACAAGTCGCAAGGGTCTTATTGCAATGTGTTCCGTCTGCACATGGATCCTTGTTGGACCAATAGCGGAAATGCAACCAATGAGGCGGATATTTCTAAATTCTCGCTCGCTCGCTATAAGACTTTCCTCAATCAGCTTTATATACCTCTTATAAAGAAAGCGCTTGCCCACGGACTTTATGTCATTGTGCGTCCTCCGGGTGTTTGTCCGCAGAATATTAAGGTGGGTGATGGTTATCAGAATTATCTGAAGACCGTTTGGCAGGAATTTGCACAACATGAAGAGATTAAAGCGTTGGCAGGTAAAGTGTCTATCGAACTCGCCAACGAACCCGTCAATGTATATTCGGCTAATGGCGTAAAGTATGGTTATGACTATGGTAAAGGACAATTCCTCGCTCCCAATGCCTTGCACGATTTCTTCCAACCCGTAGTAGATGTTATTCGTCAAGCAGGATTCACCGGAATAATCTGGGTGCCGGGTGCAGGTTATCAGTCGAACTATGTGGGCTATAAGGAGTATCCTATCAGTGATAATAACTTTGGTTATGCCGTTCATGTCTATTCTGGATGGTATGGCAACATTACCGATAATAACTGCAATCCACAGACTTTCATTACCAATTTTCATAATGATGTGCCTGTAGTGGATTTCAAACCCGTCATGGTGACCGAGATTGATTGGTCGCCAGAAGATCCCGGACGTACGTCGGAGGGACACTATAATGAGTGGAACCAATGGGTCGTTCCCAACTTTGGCAGTTGGGCAACTGGTTCGACGTCGAAATGGGGCGCAGCTTGGAAAGCCGTGCATGACCACTTCGGTAATATCGGTATGACACTCACCCATACCCATGACTATCTCGATATTGACGAATATCTCGCCAATGGCACTGTGCGACCAGCGTTCCAGAATGCCAAAAAGTATAATCTCTTTGAGGAGTGCTGTGCCTATGCCTGTTTCCAATGGTATAAAGAGTGGTGGGAGAAGCAACAAAACGCTTCGGGCATCGGTTCGGTGGCTTCTTCGCAAGAAGTGGCTCACACCTATTATTATAATATAAGGGGTGAACAGGTGGAAAAACCGCAAAAGGGTGTTTATATCATTAAACAAGTGTTAAAGGATGGAACTGTGCGTAATCGCAAGGTGTTATCGTCTAAATAAAGTATTTGTTACTCTGTGAAAAGTGAAAACTATAGTAAATACGTAACTTTGTACGCAGAAATAAGCTTGTGAATTCAGCAACCTAAAACAAAATATGAATCAAAAATGAAAAAAACATGTGTAAACAAGTGTTAACAATGAAGCGTTCGCTCTCTTTGATCGCGATGCTGATGCTCTTCACTTTGGGCGCATTTGCCCAGAAGGGAATCACGGTCAAGGGTACGATCGTGGATGGTTCTGGTGAAAGTCTCATCGGAGCTACAGTGAGAATTAAGGGAGATGCCAGTTCGGGTACGGTTTCCGACTTCGACGGTAATTTCTCTATCAACGTGCCTTCTGAGGCTTCCGTTCTGGAATTCTCATACGTCGGCATGGTTACCAAGAGCGTGAAGGTTGGTAAGCAGCGCAATCTGCGTATCGAACTTTCTGACGATAACGCTCTGCAAGAGGTAATTGTTGTTGGTTTCGGTCAACAGAAGAAAGAGTCTGTGGTCGGTGCCATTACGCAAACCACGGCGAAAGTGTTGGAGCGCACCGGTGGTGTGACCAGTTTGGGACAGGCCTTGGCGGGTAACCTGCCTGGTGTTGTTACCATGCAGACTACTGGTCAGCCTGGTGATGAAGATCCAACCATCACCATTCGTGGTGTGACGTCGTGGAACAACAGTGCACCTCTTATCCTTGTCGATGGTATCGAGCGCCCCATGTCGAGCGTTGATATCAACTCCGTTGCTACCATCTCCGTGCTGAAGGACGCATCAGCCACAGCAGTATTCGGTGTACGTGGTGCCAACGGTGTAATCTTGATTACCACCAAACGTGGTGAAGAGGGCAAGGCTACGGTCAATGTTAGTGCAAGCACTACGCTGAAGAGTTATTCGAAGCTTCCTGATATGATGGATGCTTACGATGCGCTCAGTCTGCGTAATGATGTAATCGAGGCTGAGTTGCCCTACCGTCCTGAGGCTTGGGCTTACTATCTGACTCGTGACCGTATTAATAAGTATCGCCATCCTGCCAACCAGGAGGAGTTTGAACGTTATCCTAACGTAAACTGGGTCGATGAGTTGCTGAAGGACGTCGCAGTTTCGTATCAGGCTAACGTGAATATCTCTGGCGGTACTAAATTTGCCAAGTATTTCGCAAGTGTCGATTACGCTCATGAAGGTGACATCTATAAGAAGATGCCTTCACTTCGTGGTTACGACCCAGGATTTTCTTACGACCGTGTCAACGTGCGCAGCAACTTGGACTTCAATCTTACCAAGACAACTAAATTGCACGTAAACCTCTCTGGTTCACACGCAGTGAAGAAAGCTACACAGGGTCAGTATGAAAATCTCGTTTGGTCTGCTTTCTATGGTATCTCACCTGATGCCTTCCGTCCTATCTACAGCAATGGTGCTTTCGGTTACTATGCTCCGAACCCCGACCAGGCTGCTACCAACTCTATGATGGACTTGATCGTGAACGGTATCGGTTATACTACTAACGACCGTTTGAACACCGACTTCACCTTGGAACAAGACCTCGGCTTCATCACCAAGGGATTGCGTGCACAGGTACGTTTGGCATTCGACAACGCCTTCAATGAAACAGGCCGCGGTATTGATGATACCACCGACTGGGAGGATGACTTCACACAGTGGATTGACCCTGAGACCGGTAAGATTGTAACCAATGTTACTACCGACAAGAACTACAAGTTTGACTTTAAGAACAACAAGGCTTGGAAAACAGATGCTGGTAGCGTGAAAGACTGGAAGTCATATCGTCGCTTGAACTATTCTGCACAGGTTAACTGGCAGCGTCAGTTCGGTCAGCACAACGTAGGTGCCATGGGTAACTTCAACCGTGAACAGTATGCTACCGGTAGCCAGCAGCCTTACTATCGTGAGAACTGGGTATTCCGTGCCACATACGACTATGCTCATAAATATATGATTGAGTATAACGGTGCGTACAACGGATCTGAGCTCTTCTCACCCGACAACCGTTTCGCATTCTTCAACTCAGGTGCTATCGGATGGACTATCAGTGAAGAGAAGTTCATGAAGGTGCTTCGCGATAAGCACATTATTGATATGTTGAAGTTCCGTGCTTCTTACGGTGAAATCGGTGACGACCAGGTGTCAAACCAGCGCTGGCTCTATATGGACCTCTGGGCTAACTCAGGTGCCTTCCGTCAGAACAGTACAGGTGTGGATCCTGCAAAGAGCCCCTATACTTGGTGGCAACAGACACAGTTTGGTAACCCCGACCTCCACTGGGAGAAAGCTAAGAAGCTCGACATCGCTGCCGACTTCGGATTCTTCGGTGGCCTGATCACTGGATCGTTCGACTACTTCAAGGAGAAGCGTTCCGATATTTTGATTACAGGTAACGACCGTGCCGTTCCTTCATACTTCGGCGGTGGTGCTCCTGCAGTCAATAAGGGTAAAGTGAACAGTGAAGGTTATGAAGTTGACATCCGCTTCAATAAACAACTCAATAAGGACTGGCGTCTCTGGGGTAACGTATCGTTCACCCACGCTAAGAGTGAAATCATCGACCGCGATGACCCAGAACTGAAACCTATCTACCAGAAGAACGCTGGCAAGGGTATCGGTCAGACCTACTGCTATGTTGACAAGGGCTACTATAACAACTGGGACGAACTCTATGGTAGTACCGCTCACGACCAAAACGACGACGAGCGTATGCCCGGTAACTATATCATCCTTGACTATGATGGTGACGGTAAGATTACCTCTAATGACTATATTCCTTACGGATTCACCAGTATCCCTCAGAATACCTGCAACTTCCAGATTGGTGTTGACTTCAAGGGATTCTCTGCTTTCGTACAGTTCTATGGCACCAACAACGTATCACGTTCGGTGGGCTTGAGCAGTCTCGGCGGTACACGTAACACCGCTTACCACGAAGGTAGCTATTGGACTAAGGAAAACCAGACCGGTGATGTGCCCCTGCCACGATGGCTGACTAAGAAGAGCCCATATACAGATGGTACACGCTTCATGTTCGACGGTTCATATCTCCGTCTGAAATATGCAGAAATCGCCTACACCTTCTCTAAGGAGAAATGGCTCCACTCACTTGGACTTCAGAGTCTGAAGCTTTTCGTCAACGGTAACAACCTCGCCCTCTGGACTGATATGCCAGACGACCGTGAGTCAAATACCGGTGGATGGAGTGCTTATCCTACTCAGAAGCGTTTCAACTTAGGTTTCAAAATCACACTTTAAACGCAAAGAAAATGAAGAAAACATTTATATATGTTCTTGGTGCACTTTTCTGCATGACACTCGGACTCAGCTCATGTACCGATTATCTGGATCGTGATGAGCAGACCGTGTTGTCGAAAGAAGACGCCTTCAAGAACTTCAAGAATTTCCAGGGATATGTCGAGGTGATGTATAACGTCATCCCCGATGTTGCCAAGCACTACTGGGTAAGCTCATTCAACTGGGGAGAAGATGAAATCATCACTACCGGTGCCGGCGAATATCTGGCTGGCTACTCAGTTGATAAAGGTTCATACCGCGACTTCCTTTACGGTTCGGGTAAAAACGGTAGTACTTTCTTGGACCGTGACTGGTCTATTGATCAGGGTTCCAACCAAGACGACCGTTTCAAGAAGTCACTCTGGGGTGGTGGATGGTATGCCATCCGTCAGGCAAACATCGGTCTGAAGGCCCTTGAAGATGGTATGCTCACTGATGCTACTCAGGAACAACGCAATTTTATCAAAGGTCAGTTGCTCTTCTTCCGTGCATGGTTCTATTTCGAACTGACTACCTATTGGGGAGGTCTGCCTTACATGACTGAACCTCTCAATCCACAGGAGCAGTTCAGACTTCCACGTATGAGCTATCAGGAGTGTGCAGACCACATGATTGCAGACTTCCGTGAAGCCGCTAAACTGTTGCCTGTCAATTGGGATGATACCGATACTGGTCGTCCTACCAAGGGTAACAACATCTTCCGTCCTAACAAGATCTGGGCACTCTCATATCTTGGTAAAGCTGCCCTCTATGCCGGTAGCCCACTGATGGTCAATGGAACAGACAACGATTTGCGCACTTATGATGCCAACTATTGTAAGATTGCTGCCGATGCGCTCGGTGAAGTGATCTCTATGGTGGATAAAGGCCAGTGCCAGTATAAACTTGTTGACTTTGCTGACTACAGCAAACTGTTCTATGAGCGTAAGGACTTCTTGATGCCTGGTTCTACCGAAGCTATCATGCGTAGCCCTTCATTCGGTGCTGACTCATACTGGCGCCAGATGAACTCATACCAGATCTCTGCTATCTGTAACGGTGACGGTATCATTCTCTGTCCTACTGCTAACTATGTAAACTACTATGGTATGGCTAACGGACAACCTCTTTATAACGAAGATGGAACTGTCAACGCTGCTTCTGGTTTCGATGAGCATCATCCTTGGAAAGGCCGCGACCCACGTTTCTATCACGACATTGTCTATGATGGTGTGAAGATGATCAAAAACGTGGCTGCCGATGTTGCCAAGTATGGTCCTTACGAGTTTGCCAACTTCTATAATGGTGGTAATGGCGTGAACGACCCGAAGTCAACCTCACGTACTGGTTATCTGAACTATAAGTTTATACCCATCGGTGCTAACTTGGCTGATAACGATTATGGTTGGGGATTCCACATGCACCTCTCATGGCTGCGTTTGGCAGAGGTTTATCTGCTCTATGCAGAGGCTACTGCAGAGGGTTATGGAAGTGCCACAGCGAAAGCCAGTGGATGCAATCTTTCTGCCGAGGATGCTATCAATGTGATCCGTGACCGTGCAGGTGTTGATCATGTAGCACCAAACTTTACCGCAAGTGTAGATAAGTTCATGAGCGAAGTTCGCCGTGAGCGTGCTGTAGAGTTGGCTTTCGAAGGCCATCGCTTCAATGACCTCCGTCGTTGGAAACTCCTCACCGTTTATCCTTACACTATCAAGACCAAGCAGACATTTGACCGTGATCCAAGTGTGCCCTTCGATGGTAATGCACCAAAGGACAATGCTGTGGTCAACTTTGAACAGGAAGTTCTCGTGACACGTAAGCTTTCGGCTAAGCACTATTGGTTGCCATTCCGTATCGATGATGTTACGATGTATCCTGAATTCGGCCAGAATCCTGGTTGGTAATGGTAATATTAATGATTAAACAGAATAACAAATGAGACATATATATAAAGGACTTGCGTTGTGTGCATCTTTGGTTGCAGGCTCAACAGGTGTTTATGCCCAAGAAGCCGAGACCGATACGCTCGACAAGGTGCAAGTGGCATTCCGCGCTGTCGATAAACAAGACCTTATGGGCGGTGTGTCGGTAATAGACATGAAGGAGATGGCCAAAAAGAACTATGCCACCAGCAGTATCGAGTATATCGAAAACGTGGTCGGCGGTGTCAATGGCGGTCTCTGGGGATATGGCGACTATCTCGTTGTGGTAGATGGAATGGTTCGCGATGCCAACAACGTGCTTCCACAGGAAATAGACCAAGTTACCCTGCTTAAAGGTTCGGCTGCCGTAGTGCTCTACGGTCCACGTGCTGCTAAGGGTGTGTTGCAGATTACTACCAAGCGCGGACAGATGGGCGACCTCCGTATCAACGCACATGCTGACATGAGTATTGGTACTCCCATCTCGTTCCCCAAGTATCTGGGATCTGCTGAATATATGAGTTACTATAACCAAGCTCGTATCAATGACGGTTATGATAAGAACTATTCAGACGAGGAAATCTATAACTTCGCTTCTGGAAAGAATCCATACCGTTATCCTAACTTTGATATGTACGACAGCCAGTATCGTCGTGACTTCACCACTCGCTATGAGGGAATCGTCGAAGTTACCGGTGGTACAGAGCGTGTGAAGTACTACACTACTTTAGGTTACTATCGCAACAACGAACTGTTGAAGGTGGGTAATACCAAGGACAACTTTACCAGTCGTTTCTTCGTGCGTGGTAACATGGACGTGAAATTCAACGACTGGTTGTCTGCTAAGGCCGATGCTAATGTGACCTTCTACGATGCATTCGCTGCAAAGACTGATTGGTGGGGACAGGCCGCTACATTGCGTCCACATCTCGTTTCTCCATTGATTCCCATCAGTTTCATCGAGTCAACCGACAAAGTATCGCTCGGTTCGGTGATGAACAGTAACTACCTGCAAAATGGATTCTTCTTCGGTGGTACACAGTCGAACCCCACCAACCCTTATGCTGATGCTTTCGCAGCAGGTGACAACAAGTTTGTAAGTCGTCAGTTCCAGTTCAATACTGAGTTTGACATAAATCTCGCTGCACTGACACAGGGTCTGATGTTCCGTGCTAAATACGGTATCGACTATGCTTCTACCTACAACCAGGGTTATAGCAACAGCTATGCTACCTTCTCACCAACTTGGACTAACTATAACGGTCCTGACATGATTGGTAGCATCACCCAGTATGGTGAAGACAAGAAGACCGGTCAGCAGTATATCAGCGATTCTTCTTACCGCTATACTTATAATGTTAGCGGACAGTTTGATTGGGCTCGTACATTTGATGGCGTACACAACGTGTTCGCTATGGCACTCGCCAATGCTTGGCAGACTCAGCGCAATGGTCACTACCATCGCACTACCAATGCCAACCTCGGCTTGCAGTTGTCGTATAACTACGACCACACTTACTATTTTGACTTCAGCGCTGCTATGCCATATTCAACCAAGTTGCCTGCAGGCAACCGTGCTGCAATCTCTCCCACAGTGACTTTGGGATGGCGTCCTACTAAGGATGTGCTGAAAGATACTTTCGTAGATGATTTGATGGTGAACGTATCTGGTGGTATCATCAACCAGGATATCGACATCACTGCCAGCGATAACGAAGACGGATACTTCATGTATAAGACCATCTTACAGACCGGTGGATGGTATTCATGGGGTGACCTCGAAGGCGGTGCTGCTACTGAGTTCCAGCGTGGTGACAACTATGACATGGGCTTCGTAAAGCGTAAGGAGTTCTCTGTAGGTCTCCGCGGTTCGTTGCTCGATAAACTTATCACTTTTGACGTGAACTTCTTCACCAGCAAGATGGATGGTATGTTGACACGTGCTACTTCGCTCTTCCCGAACTACTTCACACAGACTGGTTATCCTACCTCTTCTATTATTCCTTATGTGAACTACAACATTGACAAACGTATTGGTGTTGACTTCAGTGTATATGGAAACAAGAAGATCGGTGAAGTGGATTTGAGCCTCGGTGTAAGCGGTACATGGTATAAGAGTACTGCCGACAAGCGCGACGAGAACATAGAGTTTGATTATCTCTCAGCTATTGGTCGTCCGCTCAACGGACTTTGGGGCTTGAAGAGCGATGGTTTCTTCAACTCACAGGAAGAAATCGATGCAGCTCCTGAGCAGACCTTCGGTGAGGTAAAACCTGGTGATATCAAGTATGTTGATATGAACAACGACGGTAAGATTGATGATAACGACCGCGTATTCCTCGGACGTTGGGACACTCCATTCCGCATGGGTCTGAACTTTACTGCTAAGTGGAAGAACTTCACCTTCTTTGCAATGGGTAACCTCTGGTTGGGTGGCCATGCCATGAAGAGCGACTCTTACTGGTGGGTTCGTGGTACAGGTAAGTACTCTGAGGTAGTTCGCAACGCTTGGACTCCCGAGACTGCTGCTACTGCCACTTATCCACGTCTGACCACTACCAATGGTGACAACAACTTCCGCTATTCAGACTTCTGGATGTACAGCACTGATCGCTTCAACCTCTCGCGCGTACAGATTACATACGCACTTCCAAGCAACCTCTTCGAAGGTTCGTTCGTACGTGGTATCGACGTTTATGTGGGTGGAAGCAACCTGCTGACCATTGCCAAGGAGCGTAAGATTCTGGAGACCAACATCGGTGGTGCACCTCAGATGCGCTCTTACAACATTGGTTTCAGAGCTTCGTTCTAATTAGTAACTCATAAATCAAAGAAAAATGAAAACATTCAAAAAAGTAGCAATACTTTCAACAATGATAGCTCCTTTGATGCTCTCGTTGACCAGCTGTGATGACTTGTTCAATCCAGCTCCAGAGAACTTTAAAGGCGAGGAAGACCTGAAGGAAATGCCTTCATGGGCTGCCGGACTGTTGGCACATGCCTATATCAGCAATCCTTTGGGTAACGGTGGTGAGAGCTATCCTTGGTCGGAAACCGCTACGGACGATGCTGTTTCAAACGATGTGAACAACGGATTCCGTAAAATTGCAGGCGGTGCATGGCGCAAGGACAATAATCCTCTCGACCAGTGGCAGCATCTGCGTGCCTCTATGCAGTATATCAACCTGTTCCTCAAAACTTCTGAGGACGTGACTTGGGCTGCTGACGAAGTTTCGTCAAAACTCTATAAGATGCGTTTCCAAGGTGATGCCTATGGTATGCGCGCCCTCTATATCTATCACCTGCTCCGTGCTCACGCTGGATGGACAGAAGATGGCAAACTGCTGGGTGTGCCCATTCTGACTGAGCCTGAGAATGTGAATTCACAGTTCAACTATCCACGTAACACATTCCAAGAGTGTATCGCTCAGATTGATGCCGACGTGAATAAGGCTGTGGAATTGCTGCCTGAAGAATATGGTGACGTCAATGCTGATGGTGATGTGCCTGCCAAATACCAGCAACTCGGTGCTGCTGCTTCGCAGTACAACCGTGTGTTTGGTGTGACTGCAAAGAACCGTATGAGCGCACGCATTGCTAAAGCTGTACGTGCACAGGCTTACCTCTTGGCAGCCAGTCCTGCTTTTGCAGAAGGTTCTGGTGTGACCTGGGAACAAGCTGCCAAGGCTATGGCTGACGTTTGCAAATATTTAGGTTCTAATCCTGTCTCACAACTCGATCCTAAGGGTGATGACTGGTTTACCAATGCCGACGCTCTGAAGAACCTCGCTAATGGTCAGAATACTAATGAATGGCTCTGGCGTACTAATGCTGGCGAAAGCTCTGGCATGGAGGAGGATAACTTCCCACCAACTATGTTTGGTAAAGGTCGTATCAATCCTTCACAGAACCTCGTCGATGCTTTCCCCATGGCAAACGGTTATCCCATCAGCGCTGCTGCAGCAAACTATGATGCTCAGAATCCATACGCAGACCGCGACCCACGTTTGGCTAAGTTCATTGTGCTGAACAAGTCTATGTTTGGTGGCAAGGAAATCGTTACTGCTTTCGATGGTACTGACAACAATGCTATGGACAAGAAGGATGGTGAGTCAACACGTACTGGATACTACATGCGTAAACTTCTCAATGGTGATGTAAACTGTAATCCTACTTCAAAGCAGGGTAAACACCACATCAAACCACTCATGCGCTTCACAGAATTCTTCCTCGGATTTGCTGAGGCTGCTAATGAGGCATGGGGACCAAGAGACAGTCGTATGGGCTTCTCAGCATACGATGTGATGAAGGCTATCCGTGAACGTGCTGGCATCTGTGCCAACGTTGACGACCCCTATCTGAACGAATGTGCTGCCGATAAAGATAAGATGCGTGAACTGATTCACAACGAGCGTCGTATAGAACTCTGCTTCGAAGGATTCCGTTTCTGGGATCTCCGTCGTTGGAAGGCAGACTTGAATGAGACTGTCAAAGGTATGAAGATTACTGGCGACCCCGCACACTATGAGGTGGTTGACGTAGAAACACGTTCATACAAAGACTATATGTACTGGGGTCCTATCCCTTACAGTGAGACCCTGAAATATGATCAGCTCCAACAGAATAAGGGCTGGTAATCAATGACATTATTAATAAAAACTGAAAAACAATGAAAATGAATAATATCAAAGCGATGGTTGCCCTTGGGGTTCTGGCTCTTGCCTCTACTTCTTGTGAGAATGGCGATTGGGATTTCCCCGATTTCGAATATTCGACAACTTATTTCGCTTATCAGGGGGAACAGAACCCTATCCGTACCATTACTCTGGGTGAAGATCCTGAGTATGATACCAAACTGGACAATAACCACCAGTGTCAGATCATTGCCACAATGGGTGGTGTGTATGACAACAAAAACGATGTGATTATCCAGATTGCTGTTGACAACTCGCTTTGCGACGGTATGAAGTTCAAGGGCACAGATCAGCCTGTAGTGGCTATGCCTTCCAACTATTATAAACTTGCTGCCAATCAGATCGTTATCCCTAAAGGTAAGGTGATCGGTGGTGTGACTGTACAGTTGACCGATGATTTCTTCAACGATCCTAAAGCTACTGAACTCAACTATGTGATTCCAGTGAAGATGGTTAGCGCTGTGGGTGTTGACAGTATCCTCTCTGGTAAACCCAAAGAAGGTATTGAGAATCCTTCAATAACCAACCTTGGTGACTGGGATGTGGCTCCAAAGAACTACGTGCTCTATGCTGTGAAATATATCAGCAAGTACCAGTCAAACTATCTGCGTCGTGGTGTTGATAACTATGCTGACGGTAGAACAGTTGTACGTCATGCTGGATTCGTAGAGAAGGACGAAGTAGTGCTCAACCAGTTTAAGACTCTTGGTATCAATAGCGTACAGTGGGATCGTCCTGCAAAGGATAATGCCGGCAACAATATTGATTGCTTGTTGAAACTCGACTTCGATGGCAACGGTACTTGTACCGTATCGTCGAATGTAGAAGGTGTAACTGCTACTGGTACAGGCCAGTATGCTGATAAAGGTGATAAGAACAGTTGGGGTGGTAAAGACCGCGATGTGCTCTATCTTGACTACACCGTTGAGTATAGCGGCATCAAGTGTGCTACCAAGGATACATTAGTAGTTCGCGACCGTGGTGTGAAATCCGATTGGTTCGCCTTCGAAAAGTAATTAGGTTTCTGATTTAAACAATAACAAAAGTATGAAACATTCAAACAAGATTTTAGGAGCTATGCTGCTGGCTACTGCCGCTCTCGCCACTTCGTGTGTCGATGACGACAAGCTGGGCTATGCTTTCGAAAAACCAGCCTCTATTGCAGGCATGGAATATCTTGCAGACTACGACGCATTAAAAACATACGTCAACCGTTCAGAGCACCCCAACTTCAAGTTGGGTGTGGCTTTGGCTGCCTCTGACTATAATGCTGACGGTCTGGTGACCCGTTTGGCCAACTCTAACTATGACGAGATGACTGCGGGCAACGCTATGAAGTACGCTTCATGTGTGAAAGATGATGGCAAGATGGACTTCGGTACCGTTGAAGCCTTTGTCAACAACGCTAAAGAAAATGGTATTACCATCTATGGTCATACGCTGGCTTGGCATGCACAGCAGAACAATAACTATCTCAAAGGTATTATAGCTGCCAAGGAAATTGAGGTGGATCCAGATGCTAAGGTTGATAAGATTGACTATGAGAAAGATTGGAGTACTGCCCCTGGCTATTATTTCTGGGCTCCAGATGAGGTAAAGGCCAATATCAAGGTTAACACCGTAGAAGGTGCTCTTCAGATTGACAACGCTAAAGCTATTGACAACTGGATGGTTCAGTATCATGTGGCTGATGGTCTGCCCACTGTTGCTGGTAATACCTATAAGTTGAAGATGACTATCAAGGCTACTGGTCAAGGTACCATGAGTTGGGGCGTTGGCGGCTGGGGTGGTCGCGCAGAAGGCTCTTTCGGTTTCGATACAGAATGGAAAGAGTTTGAGAAAGAGTTTGTGGCCACTGCCGATGGTGGATTTGTTCTCTGTCAGACTGGTCAGTTTGTAGGTTCCATCTATATCAAGAACGTTCAGATTACTCACTCTGAATCTCCTGTAATGGAAGTGTTTAAAGACTTCATTACAAATGGAGAGATGGAAAGTGGCAAATCAATGGCGAACTTTACTGTTGCTGAGGCTGGTAAAGGGCAATTCACTCCAACAGCTGTTGCCGGGGGGCCAGAAGGTAAGAACTGCATCGTAATCCATGGTAATGCTAATGCTACAAATGAATGGGATACCCAGTTCTTTATCACAACTCCTAATAAGGCATGGACTGCAGGTGAAGAATATAAGATTTCGTTCTACTATAAAGCATCAGAGAATATCAATTCTGCAACCCAGTGTCATGACGGTCCTGGCGGATACATTCACTGGCAATGTCTGCCTAGTGATCCCAAATTCACCACATCATGGCAGAAGTATGAAATGAAGGGTACTATTCCTACAGCTATTCCTGCGGACAGAGAAATGCATACCATTGCGTTCAACTTGAATATAGGTAAAGTGGATCATCCTGTTAACTACTATTTCGCCGATGTTCACTGGGGTATTATGGAAAAGACCAACAAGATTGAACTTACCGATGAAGAGAAGAAGGATACCTTGACTTGGGCTATGGATCAGTGGATTACTGGTATGATGAAGGCAACCAACGGCTATGTTACATCATGGGACGTTGTCAATGAGCCTCTTGCTGGTGATGACCTTGATGGTGATGGCAAGTATGACTTGCAGTCGGCTACTCGTGGTACAGTGAGCGAGAAAGATGCTGCCAACAACTTCTATTGGCAGGATTACCTCGGTGATGTTGACTATGTGCGCACCGCTGTGA
>SAMEA3663093__coassemble_674_pt1 | contig 21865 bp, 17 predicted proteins | sample SAMEA3663093__metabat2_low_PE_021 | metagenome-assembled genome bin SAMEA3663093 (sample SAMEA3663093) | pig gut metagenome | biome: pig gut; feature: pig-associated habitat; material: faeces | place: France | collected 2012
CGAAGCAGTTTTCTTCCTACTTTCGTTTTCCGACCTCTCACACCACCGTACGTGCCGTTCGGCATACGGCGGTTCTCTAATTGCTATGCAATTTGGTATAGATGCCAAGAAGTGAGGGATAACCTTGCCTAACAAGTCCATCGTTCGTTATGGCACACTTTAGAATAGGGCTCGTCGCTATGCGCCAATACCCCTTGCGGGTATTTGCCCATTGCCATGCCCTCCATCTGCCAATACCACATTTCATGAGGTTCGTGAAACGAGTACGGACTCGTTTCCAACATTTCCAGATATAACACCGTATGCGTCTATGATACCATTCCTCCGTTCTTTGGAGAAATGTTTTCATATCTGCCAGATAGTAATATCCTATCCAACCACGGATGTATTCCGTCAAGCGGTTCTTCAACCACGATAAACCTTTGCCGTTACTGCGCTTGGTAATGGATTTCAGTTAATATTAAAGATTCCATCAATTGTTAAATTCCCCTCTCTGACCAGTCGCTTCTGTCAAGATTGCGGTAGCCCACGGCTTCTGCAATATGGGGAAGTTGCACCTGCTCACTGCCATCAAGGTCGGCAATGGTGCGTGCCACCTTGAGAATCCTGCTATAGGCACGGGCAGAGAGTTTCAATCGCTCCATGGCCATGCGCAACATGTCCATGGATGAGGCATCGGGTTCGGCAAACTGATGCAGCATGCGCTCCGTCATTTGGGCATTGCAGTGGATGCCCTTGTAATCCATAAACCGTTCCTCCTGCATTTTGCGAGCGGCAATGACTCTGGCGCGAATCGTTTCGCTCGATTCACCGGGAGCCATCTGCGAGAGTTGTGCGAAAGGCACGGCTTGTATCTCGCAATGGATGTCGATACGGTCGAGCAACGGACCACTGATCTTGTTCATATACCGTTGTATCTGTCCGGGCGTGCAGGCACAACTGTGAGTGGGGTCGCCATAATAGCCGCAAGGACATGGATTCATGGAGGCTACAAACATAAACGAACAGGGATACTGCACGCTGTATTTTGCACGACTGATGGTGATACAGCGGTCCTCCAAAGGCTGGCGCATCACCTCCAGCACCGACCGGTTGAACTCTGGCAACTCGTCGCAGAACAGCACACCATTGTGTGCCAAACTGATTTCACCGGGTTGCGGATTCTGTCCGCCACCAACCAATGCCACCTGCGAGATGGTGTGGTGTGGCGCTCTGAATGGTCGTTGCGAGATGAGACTGGTGTCGCGCGATAGTTTACCTGCCACACTATGAATCTGTGTGGTCTCCAAACTTTCGCTGAGCGATAATGGAGGCAGAATACTTGGCAGGCGTTTCGCCATCATCGATTTACCACTTCCCGGAGGACCTATCATGATGAGATTATGTCCACCGGCAGCCGCCACTTCCAGTGCGCGCTTCACACTTTCCTGTCCGCGCACATCAGCGAAGTCGAGTTCAAACTGTGATTGCTGTTCATAAAACTCTTTGCGCGTATCGATAACCGTAGGGGCTATCTCCGATGAACCATTGAAGAAATTGGCGACATCGATGAGGGTTTCCATGCCATACACCTCTATTTGGTTGACCACAGCCGCTTCGCGGATGTTCTGTTTCGGCACGATAAGACCTTTGAAATGTTCGGCGCGTGCCCGAATGGCTATGGGCAGTGCACCGCGTATGGGCTGCAACCTGCCGTCAAGTCCCAACTCACCCACCATCATGTAATCATTCAGCCGACTCCCGTCAACCTTTCCGCTTGCCGCCAGAATACCGATAGCCAATGGCAAGTCATAGCCGCTACCCTCCTTTTTGATATCGGCAGGCGATAGATTGGCGGTGATGTCCATCATCGGCATCTTCAATCCGTTGTTCTGTAGTGCCGCCCTGATTCTGTCATAGCTCTCACGCACAGCAGTATCGGCAAGTCCCGTCAGGTGGAATTGCACTCCGCGAGTCATGCTCACTTCTACTTTTACCGTGGTCACTTCAAGTCCGTTGACGGCGGCACAAAAGGTATTGACTAACATATTTATAGTTCTTTGTAGCGTTATTGATGTACTGAAAAGTACGTTGCCATGCCGGTCATCATCCGGCACAGTCTGATTGTGGTCACAAAGTTAAGCAAAATTATGCAAATCCACAATATTCTTCCCACATAATATTGTTACACAGCAAGAAGTGGTAGGTAAGTACCTTGTCAGTCCTATCCAACTACCCTTCTGCTGAAATAGCAGGACGGTATGATATTTCCGTTTCTTTCGTAAGTGTGTTCCGTCAGAATTGAAATCTGATGACCGATTGAGGATAAAAATGACTTTTCATTTTGTTATCCACCTATTTTATTGTAATTTTGCACCCATGAACCAGATAGCTGACTATGAAATCATGGCTCCTGTGGGTAGTCATGACTCGCTGGCTGCGGCACTAAAAGCCGGAGCAGACTCGGTGTATTTCGGCATCGAGAAACTCAATATGCGTGCTCACAGCGCATCGGCATTTACTATCGACGACCTGCGGGAAATCGCTGCAACATGCAATGCACAAGGGGTAAAGACCTATCTCACGGTCAATACCATCATCTATGGTGAGGATATTCCGCTCATGCACGAGATTGTGGATGCCGCCAAAGAGGCTGGCATTTCTGCAGTGATCGCATCGGATGTGGCGGTGATGACCTATTGCAACCGTATCGGGCAAGAGGTACATCTCTCTACCCAACTGAACATTTCGAATATCGAGGCATTGAAATTCTATGCCCAGTTTGCCGATGTAGTGGTATTGGCACGCGAGTTGAACCTCGACCAGGTGGCTGAAATCTATCGGCAGATAGAAGAACAGCACATCTGCGGACCGAGCGGACAACAGATCCGTATCGAGATGTTCTGTCATGGCGCCTTGTGTATGGCTATCAGCGGCAAGTGCTATATGAGTCTTGACAATACCGGACGCTCTGCCAATCGCGGTGAGTGTATGCAGATCTGCCGCCGCTCTTACCTGGTGACCGATCGGGAGACAGGCATAGAACTGGAGATAGACAATAAGTATATCATGAGTCCGAAAGACCTGAAGACCGTGCGCTTCATCGACAGAATGATGAAGAGTGGCGTCCGTGTGTTTAAGATTGAAGGTCGTGCCCGCGGTCCCGAATATGTCAAAACTGTAGTGGAATGTTATAAGGAAGCCATTCAGAGTGTCCTCGACGGAACATTTACCGAGGAGAAGAAGGATGACTGGGACGAACGCCTTGCTACCGTTTTCAACCGCGGTTTCTGGGACGGATACTATCAAGGACAGCGCCTTGGAGAGTGGAACAGCCATTACGGATCGTGTGCCACAGAGCGCAAAGTGTATGTGGGCAAGGGCATGAAATACTTCTCGAAACTTGGTGTTGCCGAGTTCTCATGCGAGGCTTGCGAGTTCTCAGTAGGCGACAAGATGCTCATCACCGGTCCTACCACTGGCGCACTCTATGTGACGGTAGAGGAAATCCATGACGATACCCATGCCGTGACAACCGCACAGAAAGGCACTCGCGTATCGTTCAAAGTTCCAGAGAAGGTGCGCCCTAGCGATAAACTCTTTAAGATTATCAAAAACAACGAAGATTAAACACACCTATAATATATATTTATGACCATCAACGAAATTCAAGACGAGATTATCGATGAGTTTTCCGGTTTCGACGACTGGATGGACAAATATCAACTGCTGATCGACTTGGGCAACGAACAAGCACCCCTCGATGAGCGCTATAAGGTGGAAAGCAACCTGATAGACGGTTGTCAAAGCCGTGTGTGGCTACAGGCTGACTATGCTGACGGCATCATTACCTTTACGGCAGAGAGCGATGCACTTATCGTGAAAGGTATTGTGGCATTGCTCATCCGTGTGCTCAGCGGACATACACCGCAGGAAATACTCGATGCAGACCTGTATTTCATAGAGCAGATAGGACTGAAAGAGCATCTGTCACCCACTCGCAGCAACGGTTTGCTGGCTATGGTGAAACAGATGCGTATGTATGCATTGGCATTCCGCACTAAAGAACAAGGATAAACACAATAAAAGACTGACGACGATGGCAAAGAAAGAAAAGGAACTCACACCGATGATGAAACAGTTTTTCGACCTCAAGGCAAAGCACCCTGAGGCACTCTTGCTGTTTCGTTGCGGTGACTTTTATGAGACCTATTGCGACGATGCCATCACTGCCTCGCAGGTGTTGGGCATCACTTTGACTCACCGAAACAACGGTGCAGGCGCCAAAGGCGATGCCATGGCGGGCTTCCCGCATCATGCACTCGATACTTATCTGCCGAAACTCATTCGTGCAGGTATGCGTGTGGCTATCTGCGACCAGTTGGAAGACCCGAAGTTGACCAAAAAACTGGTGAAGCGTGGCATTACCGAACTGGTGACACCGGGTGTTGCCATGCAGGATAATGTGCTGAACTATAAGGAAAACAACTTTCTGGCCGCTGTACATTTCGGTAAAGGACTATGCGGTGTGGCTTTCCTCGATATCTCAACGGGCGAATTCCTTACCGGTGAAGGCACTGCCGACTATGTGGAGAAACTCATGTCCAACTTCCAACCGAAGGAGGTGCTCTATAACCACAACCGCAAAGCTGAATTTGAACGCAACTTCGGTGTGCGGCTTTGTACCTTTGAAATGGAAGACTGGGTGTTTACCGAACAGGCTGCACAACAGAAACTGCTGCGCCATTTCCATGTGAAGTCGATGAAAGGCTTCGGTGTTGACCATTTGAAAAGCGGCATGGTGGCTGCCGGTGCCATCCTTCAGTATCTGGAACAGACCCTCCATAACCATATCTCACATATCACATCGCTCAACCGTATTGAGGAAGACCGCTATGTGCGCTTGGATAAGTTTACCGTACGGTCGCTCGAACTGTTGGGCACGATGCAGGAAGACGGTAAGTCATTGCTGTCGGTGATAGACCGCACCGTATCGCCGATGGGCGGTCGCCAGTTGCGTAGATGGGTCGTCTTTCCGTTGAAAGATCCTAAGCGCATCAACGAACGCCTTGATGTGGTGGATTATTTCTTCCGTCAACCAGAGTTCAGACTGTGTGTGGATGATCAGTTGCAGCGCATCGGCGACTTGGAGCGCATTGCCTCCAAAGTGGCAACAGGAAAGGTTTCACCTCGCGAAGTGGTGCAGTTGAAAACTGCTTTGCAAGCCATAGCTCCCATCAAACAGGCCTGTCTGTCTGCCGACAATGACGCTATTGTGCGGGTAGGGCGCCAACTGCAGTTGTGTGAAGAACTGCGCGATAGAATAGAACGCGAAGTGAACAACGATCCGCCACAACTGGTGCAACGCGGTGGGGTGATACGCTCTGGCGTCGATACCGAACTCGATGACTTGCGCAATATTGCTTATTCGGGTAAGGACTACCTGATGAAGATACAGGAGCGCGAAACAGAATTGACGGGAATTGCTTCGTTGAAAATCGGCTATAACAATGTGTTTGGCTATTATCTGGAGGTGCGCAACACCTATAAAGACAAGGTGCCTGCCGACTGGATTCGCAAGCAAACGCTGGCGCAAGCCGAACGTTACATCACCCAGGAACTGAAGGAATACGAAGAGAAGATACTCGGTGCGGAGGATAAAATCCTTTCACTTGAACAACAGCTCTTTGCCGAACTGGTCACAGCCTTGCAGGATATCATCCCACAACTGCAGACCAATGCACAGGTGGTGGCCTATCTCGACTGCCTGTTGTCGGCAGCCAAGGTGGCTGAGGAAAACCATTATGTGCGACCGGTCATCGACGAAACCGATGTGATCGACATCCGTCAGGGTCGTCACCCCGTGATAGAACAGCAACTCCCGATAGGCGAACATTTCGTGCCCAACGATATTCACTTGGATCGCGAACGTCAACAGATTATGATTATCACCGGTCCAAATATGGCAGGTAAGTCGGCTTTGCTCCGCCAGACCGCCCTTATCGTGCTCATGGCACAGATGGGAAGCTTTGTACCGGCAGACAGTGCACATATAGGATTGGTGGATAAGATATTCACCCGTGTCGGTGCCAGCGATAATCTGTCGCTCGGCGAATCTACCTTTATGGTGGAAATGACCGAGGCGTCTAATATATTGAATAATGTTACACCACGGTCACTGGTGCTCTTTGACGAGCTGGGACGTGGAACGAGTACTTACGACGGTATCTCAATAGCATGGGCTATTGTGGAATATCTGCATGAAAACCAGCGCGCACAGGCTCGCACGCTCTTTGCCACCCATTATCACGAGTTGAACGAGATGGAGAAAAACTTCAAACGCATCTGCAACTATAATGTGAGTGTGAAGGAGAAGGATGGCAAAGTGATATTCCTGCGCAAACTGATGAAGGGCGGTTCGGAACATTCATTCGGTATCCATGTGGCAGAAATAGCCGGTATGCCGAAGTCCATTGTGAAGCGTGCCAACGTGATTCTTCAACAACTGGAGGCAGACAATGCGCAAGTGGGCACGGCAGGTAAGCCTACTGCGGCTATTGCCGATAGCAGGGAAGGCATGCAGTTGTCGTTTTTCCAACTCGACGACCCTGTGCTTTGTCAGATTCGCGATGAGATATTAGGGTTGGACATCAACAACCTTACCCCCGTTGAGGCACTCAACAAACTGAACGAAATCCGTAGAATCGTTTCTGGGAAATAAACGATTCCGTATCTGAAAATCAGAAAAGTCTTTGTTTGAAAACATAGCCGTGGCGTTTCATCCTTACAGCATGGGCAGTGTAAGGATGAAGCGTGCACCGCCAACGTAGTCTTTGTCAACCACAATAGTACCACCAAGCAGTTCGCTGACTTTGCGGCAAATGGGGAGTCCGAGACCGAATCCCTGTTTGAACATATCTACTTTGTAGAATCTGTCGAACACCTTTTCTTGATGAGCCAACGGTATGCCGATACCTGTATCGGTAACGGTAAACTGTAAGGTCTTCGACGCTTTGTCGGCATGGAAACCGAGTGTTACCGATCCACTCTTCGTAAATTTGATGGCATTGTCCATCAGTTGTGAGAGCACACGACACAGTGCAATCTTATTGGTCTTGATGGTGAAGTCGTCTGGCTCGGTGTTCTCGGCAATCAGTTTCAGTCGTCCCTTGTTCTTTTCTTCAGCATCTCCGATGATGGTTTTTAAGAGACTTCCAACGTTTACCATATCCTCACAAACAAACTTTTTATTGCTGCTGTATTGTGCAATATCGAGCAATTCGTTGAATATGGTGGTGATCATGTTGCTATTCTCGTTGATGCTGTTCACCATCTCCGTATGTTCTTCGGGCGATATTTCGTATTCTGGATTGCCGATGAGTTGCGCATATCCTGTAATGATATTGAGTGGTGTGCGTATCTCATGGCTGACATGTTCGATAAATGCTGTCTTCATACGGTCCGACTCCGTGGCTTGCTCCAGTGCCACACTGAGTTCACGGTTCTTTTGCTCGATGGTTTTCTGATAGCGGCGGCGCATCAGATGGTGGTAGATGATGGATATGAGTGCCAGAGTGAGCATGACGCAGATGGTAAAGAGCGATGCTGTCAACATCTTGCGGTTCTTGTCTGCCATGTGTTTGGTACGGTTATAGATCGACATCTGCGTATCTATTTCGCTCATACTGTCGAAGAGCATGTCGGTATCCAGCGAGTCGCGACGCATTTTAATCTTGCGAAATTCATCAAGGGCAAGGTCATAGCGATCCATCATCTTGTAGATTTGGATGCGCAATCCCGGTTTGTCGATTGCTTCAATCTCGTTGTTGTCGGCATTGATCAACTGCAGTGCTGATTGATAGTCGCCTGAGAAAGCCAGATCCATGGCTTTCATGAGTGCCACACCGTCGTTGTCAAATTCGGGATGTTTTCTTTGAATACTGAAGAAATCCCGATAGATTTTATCAAAGCTCCATCTGTCTTTATGATAGAAGTATAGTTTTCCTTTTAGCATGAGATAGGCTTTGTGGTATTCTGGATTATGGCTGGCACGGGTGAGATCGCCCAGTTTCTCTATCCACTGGTCTGCTTCTTTAGGCGAACCAACGAGTTTTAGTTCTGCCATCTGCGAATAGATGTCCATGCGCGACGGTGAATCCGTTGGTGCGCATTTCTCATTGGCTTTCTTATAGTAGTATTCTGCCAGTCGGTAGTTGCCTCTCAGGTGGTAAATGCTGCCGAGCGTGTAGTCGATGAGTTGTACATAGGAGTCTTTGTTTTTCTCCTGTTCGATGTCTTTCAGAATGGTGTTCACCTTCTGCAAGGCTCTGTAGGTCTTGCCTAGATTGGCATCGAAAATCACTTCCTGACTGCGAATGGTATAATATAGCTCCTTATCATTGTGGTCCAGCAGATAGTCTTTCATCTGCTTTGCCGCTTTGTAATACTCCTGCTCGTCTTTGCCTTTTTGGTAGAGGTCAAAGTAGTGGAGTGTCATTTTTACATAGGCAGTATCTTGCGAATGGCGTGACGCTTGTGTGGTGATACTTCCACACAGTGACAGGATGATGAGAAGGAGCAGGTTTCGCATAGTGGCTATTCCTTTTTAGGTTTTCTGAACATGCAGCAGATGCCGATGATAATGAAGGGGATGGACAGGATTTGTCCCATGTCGAGCGGTAGCGAAGCCTCGAAAGCCTCTTGCACTTCTTTCGTGTATTCTATGAAGAAACGGAAAGTGAATATGTATGTCAGACAGAATCCAAAGAACCAACCGGTTCCGATGCGGTTTGTCATGCGCTTATGGAGTGCCCACATGATGGCAAAGAGAATGGCGTAGGCAATCGCTTCATAGAGTTGTCCAGGGTGGCGTGGTGCTGAATCGACGCGCTCAAAGATGAATGCCCAGGGCACATCGGTAACCTTTCCGATGATTTCGGAGTTCATCAAGTTGCCGAGTCGGATAAAGCAGGCGGTCACACCCGTAGCTATTGCGATATTGTCGAGTACGGTCCAGATGCTGAGTTTGGTGCGCTTCACATAGAGCCAGAGGGCTATCATCAGTCCGAGGGTACCTCCGTGGGAGGCGAGACCTTCGTAGCCCGTGAACTTCCATCCGCCATCTGCCATGAAATGGATGGGCAGCAACATCTCTACGAATCCCTTTCCGCTGGTGAGGAAATAGTCGGGTTGATAGAAGATGCAGTGGCCGAGACGTGCTCCGACAAGTATTCCCACGAAGCAGTAAAAGAATAGCGGATCAAAATACTCGTCTTTGATGTGCTGTTCGCGATAGAGGCGGCGCACGGTGAAATAGGCCAGCGCCAGTCCGAGAAGCCAGCATAGGGAATACCAGCGGAATGGTCCGAATGAGATGCTGGGGTTCCAGACAATGAAGTTGATAAGGTTAAGCATGTCTCGTAGATGAATTTAAGTGATCAATGAGTGAGTGTCCGTTGCGCCACCTTTCATGGAAAGGGGCGCCATGACTTATACATTGAAGCGGAAGTGCATGATGTCACCATCCTGCACGATGTATTCCTTGCCTTCAATGCCCATTTTTCCGGCTTCGCGTACAGCGGCTTCCGATCCATACTGGATATAGTCGTCGTATTTGATGACCTCTGCACGGATGAATCCTTTCTCAAAGTCAGTATGGATAACTCCGGCACATTGCGGTGCTTTCCATCCTTTGTGGTAGGTCCATGCCTTGACTTCCATTTCTCCGGCGGTGATGAATGTTTCGAGGTTCAACAGGGAGTAGGCTTTCTTGATGAGTCGGTTCACACCGCTCTCTTCCAGTCCGAGTTCTTCCAAGAACATCTGTTTGTCCTCGTATGATTCCAGTTCGGCAATGTCTTCCTCGGTCTTGGCGGCTATCACCATGGCTTCGGCACCTTCCTCCTGTGCCAGTGCTTCAACACGTCGGGTGTAGTCGTTGCCCTCTTTGGCATCCGATTCGCTGACGTTGCACACATAGAGCACGGGCTTTGCAGTCAGCAGGAAGAGGTTGCGCGCGCAGTCTTGTTCGTCTTTGCTCTCAAACTCTACGATGCGTGCGTTCTTTCCTTGGTCGAGCACTTCCTTATAGGCTTTGAGCACAGCCACCTCTATTTTTGCATCTTTATTGCCTGCAGCGGCAGCCTTTTCGGTTTTTGCCAAACGGCTCTCGATGGTCTCCAGGTCTTTCAACTGCAGTTCGGTGTCGATGATTTCTTTGTCGCGGATGGGGTCGATGGTGCCATCTACGTGGGTGATGTTATCATCTTCAAAGCAGCGGAGCACGTGGATGATGGCATCAGTCTCGCGGATGTTGCCCAGAAATTTATTACCGAGTCCTTCTCCCTTGGATGCTCCTTTTACCAGTCCTGCAATATCCACTATTTCACAAGTAGCGGGTACGATGCGTCCTGGGTGTACTATCTCAGCAAGTTTGGTGAGTCGCTCGTCGGGTACTGTGATTACTCCGACGTTGGGTTCTATCGTGCAGAATGGAAAATTGGCAGCCTGAGCTTTTGCACTTGACAGGCAGTTGAAAAGAGTGGACTTACCCACATTTGGAAGTCCCACTATACCACATTTTAAAGACATAGTTCTTCGTTTATTTCTATTTTAGTGCAAATTTATCAATAAATCGGCTAATTGCCAAACAAAAAACGGAATAATTATCAATTTTGCACAAATAGTATAACAGATGGCGCAATTATGGTGGTCATATGTCGGTGTGAATTCAAGTTAACAGGGGAATTATTGGAAAATGCTGGTTAAAAAATGTCAAGATAAAGCGTTTTGGTAATACTTTTTCTGCATGAAGAGGTTGTGCTGTCAAGCAAGGAATAGGGCATGACGTGTTTTTGCCCTATACATTGCTGCTGTGTGGTGGCATCATTACCTGCCCATGTCACTTATGTTTGATGGCAATTCAAATTGATTTGCTGACCAATTCAAATTGATTTGCTGACCAATTCAAATTGATTTACTGAGCAATTCAAATTGATTTGCTGAGGAAAGTGCCTTTTGTAGTGTTGCAAAGTGGTGGTGGTTAGCAGATTATGTGGCTTTTGGAAGATGACTTGGAAACGGTTGTTTTATACCCTGTTGTGTCATGTGGGGGCGGAAGATTGTGGAGAGACGATGAAAACCGATGCACCATAGGAGAGCACGGGAAATGCCGTGCTCACGGTAGTTGGTGGGAGGATGCAGTCCAACAACAAGGGCTGCAACAGGCACGAATGCTGTTGCAGCCCCATATCGTTGATGGTTATAGGGTGTCAGTGCGTTTTATTTCACTTCCCAGATGTCGTTGGTTTCGAGCAGTTCAGCAAAGTTGTGATACTTCTTCTGCTTCGAAACCTCGTCGAGCTGTACGTGTACCGACTCGTCGTAAGTAGGTGCGTCAACGTCGCGGATAACACCGAGGGCGATGGGGAAGCCGTTTTCGTTGGACATCATAGCCAACTTCAACTGCAGGGTGTTGTCCTCACAATGGGCGTCGTGTACCAATACATCATCGAGAGTATAGCCGTTTTCGCCGATTTTCACGACCTTCAGGCCGAAACCTTCCTGCACCAGACCAAATTCGTTGTTCTCACCGAACACGAGTTTCTCGCCGTGGCGCACATAGATAGCGTTCTTCTTGCGGCCTTCCTTGGTATATACCGACTCGTGGCAACCGTCGTTGAAGATAACGCAGTTTTGCAGAATCTCGCAAACGGCAGCACCCTTGTGCTGGTAAGCAGCCTTCAGGATGTCCTGAGTCTCGGCGGCATCAGTGGCAACGCTACGGGCAAAGAAGTGACCGCGAGCACCGAAACAGAGTTCAGCGGGGCGGAATGGATCCTCTACCGTGCCATAGGGGCTCGACTTAGAAACGAAGCCACGGGGTGAGGTGGGCGAGTACTGACCTTTTGTCAAACCGTAGATGCGGTTGTTGAGCAGAATCATGTTGAGGTCGATGTTACGACGCATGGCATGAATGAAGTGGTTACCGCCGATGGCAAGACCGTCACCGTCGCCACTGACCTGCCAGATGCAGAGGTCTGGGTTAGCCACTTTCGCACCAGTAGCAATAGCTGCAGCACGACCGTGGATGGTCTGCATGGCATAGGTGTTTACGTAATAGGGCAGACGGCTGGAGCAACCGATACCCGATATGACTGCCATGTTGTGGGGTGCAACACCCACTTCTGCCATGGCTTTATGGAGCGACGCCAGGAAGAAATGGTCGCCGCAACCCGGACACCAACGTGGCTGTCCCTTCTTATAGTCTTGGAATGTATATTCACTCATAACGCTTTACTTCTTTAAAATGTCCTCAAATGCCTTTACCAACTCTGCCACTACAAATGGCTGTCCCTTTACCTGATTGAACTGGTAGGGCACTAAGCCATCTACATTGGCACGCAGCCAAGTAGCCAACTGGCCGAGGTTCTGCTCGGCAATGACCACTTTCTTATATTTCGAGAGTACCTCTGCCGTGTTCTTAGGCAGTGGGTTGACATATTTGAACTGGGCTTGTGCCACTTTGTAGCCTTTGGCTTGCAGTTCCTGCATCGCACTTACAAGGTGACCGTAAGTAGATCCGAAACCTACGATGAGCAGGTCGGCATCGTCTTTGTCGCCCAGTACCTGCAAGTCGGGAACGGGGATTTTAGCCACCTTCTCGGCACGCAGACGACACATGTGGTCATGGTTTTCAGGATCTGTAGAGATGGCACCGGTATTACCGTCCTTCTCCAGTCCGCCAAGGATATGGGTGTAGCCCTCCTGTCCGGGGATTGCCCAGTAGCGAACCTTTGTTTCTTCGTCGCGGAAGTATGGGGTATAGTGGCCCTTCATCTCAGGAGTTACGTAGTGAGGCTTAATGGCTTGGAGTCCCTCCATGGTTGGCAACTTCCAAGCAGCAGATCCGTTGGCGATGAAAGCATCGGTGAGCAGGATGACGGGAGTCAGATGTTCGAGCGCTATCTTTGCTGCCTCGTAGGCGGCATCAAAGCAGTCTGTGGGGCTCAGTGCGGCAATAACGGGCATTGGACTCTCACCGTTTCTGCCGAAGAGAGCTTGCAGCAAGTCGGTTTGCTCACTCTTGGTGGGCAGACCTGTTGAAGGACCGCCACGCTGTACATCGATGATAACCAGTGGCAACTCGTCGATCACTGCCAAGTTCATCGCTTCGCTCTTCAGACATACACCAGGTCCGGAGGTGCTGGTAGCAGCCAATGCTCCGGCAAACGAAGCACCGATGGCTGAAGCGCATCCGCTGATTTCGTCTTCACACTGTACGGTGATGACACCGCATGACTTGTGTTTCGACAGTTCGTGAAGAATATCTGTGGCTGGAGTGATAGGGTAGCTGCCTAAGAAGAGATGCAGACCTGCCTTTTCGGCAGCAGCAATAAGACCGTAGGCAGTAGCCTTGTTACCCGTGATATCCATATAGCGTCCGGGCACCTTGGTCTTTGATTCGATGCGATAGGTAGCCGGTACGGATGAATGGGTATTGTGACCGTAGTCGTAACCAGCCTGCACCACCTTGATATTGTTCTCGGCAATGGCAGGTTTCTTGGCGAATTTCTCACGCAAGAAATTGGCAACGAGGTTCAAGTCGCGGTTGAAGAGCCAGCAAACCAAACCCAGCGCAAACATGTTGCGACACTTCAGAATGGCTTTGTTGTCCATGCCACTTTCTGCCAGACACGCTTTCACCATAGTGGTGAGCGGGCACTGGATGACACGATCGGGATCTACATGGAGTTCGCCGAGATAGTCGGGAGTGGCAAACTGTGCTTTCTCCAAGTCCTTTGGACCGAATGAATCGGTGTCGATGATGATGGTGGCTTGGGGCTTGGCATACTTCAGCTGTGTCTTCAGCGCTGCAGCGTTCATGGCTACAAGCACGTCACACTGATCACCAGGGGTATAGACCTTGCCAGCACCGATGTGAACCTGGAATCCGCTGACACCGGTCAGCGAGCCTTGTGGGGCACGGATATCTGCCGGATAATCTGGGAAAGTGGAAATACCATTACCTACGGTGGCGCTCACCGTAGAAAAGATGTTTCCGGCCAACTGCATACCGTCACCGGAATCACCCGAGAAGCGTACGACTACCTGGTCGAGCTCCTTGATTTCTAATTCTTCAGCCATAAAAATAAAAATCTAAATTGCTAAATGTGTTTGCAAAGGTACGATTAAAAGCGGAATAACAAAAAGAAAAGCATATATATTTTGTTTTTTGCGCGTTTTGCAGTAATTTTGTGAATGAATATGAAGAAAAATAGCAAAGACTACGTACGTCCATACTTGCGTTTCCTGAGGTTGCAACGCGGACTTTCCGACAATACGCTCGATGCCTATGAGCGCGATTTGCAGAAGTTGTTGGGCTATCTGCGCGATGAAAACAAAGATGTGTTTGACGTGCAGTTGCCCGACCTGCAACATTTCGCTGCGACACTCCACGATATCGGCATCGGGCCACGCTCCCAGTGTCGCATACTCTGTGGGGTGCGATCCTTCTTTCGGTTCATGCAGACCGACGGTTGGCGTGACGACGATCCGTCGGAACTGTTGGAGAGTCCGGTGCTCGGCACTCATCTGCCAGAGGTACTCTCCACCCGTGAGGTGGATATGCTCAAGGCAAGCATAGACCTCACCAAATGGGAAGGGCAGCGCAATAGGGCGATTATCGAAACGCTCTTTTCCTGCGGACTGCGTGTCAGCGAACTCGTCACACTCAAGCTCAGCAACCTCTTCATACAAGAGCGCTACATCAGAGTGGTGGGCAAAGGATCTAAAGAGCGTCTCGTACCCATCTCGCAGAAAGCCCTCGACGAAATTGAATTTTGGTTTGCCGACCGTCGGCAGATGAATATCAAGCCCGGCGAGGAAGATTATGTGTTCCTCAACCGACGTGGGGCGCATCTCACCCGAACCATGATACTCATCATGATCAAGCGCCAGGCTGTGGCTGCCGGTATTCAGAAAACCATCTCTCCCCATACCCTTCGACATTCGTTTGCTACGGCATTGCTGGAAGGGGGTGCCGATTTGCGTGCCATACAAATGATGATGGGCCACGAATCCATAGCCACCACCGAGATTTATACCCATGTGGATATGAGTACGCTACGCCAGCAGATATTGGAACATCATCCGCGTAACGTCAAAAACGAGGTTAAATAGGTATAAATGCTTGCAGAACACCGCCGTTTTATTTTGTCATATCCCGAAATCTGCGTAACTTTGCAGCCGAAAACAAAAATATAAGAAGATAAACATGTCATACCTTTTCTCATCAGAATCAGTATCTGAAGGCCATCCCGATAAGGTGGCTGACCAAATCAGTGACGCCATACTCGACCAGTTTCTGGCTTACGACGAGCATGCTCGTGTGGCTTGCGAAACCTTTGTAACTACCGGACAGGTGGTTATCATGGGTGAGGTTAGAAGCAGTGAATATATTGACTTGCAGGCCATTGCCCGCAATACCATCAAGAAAATCGGCTATACCAAGGCCGAATATCAGTTTGACGGAGACTCCTGCGGCGTGCTTACCGCCATCCACGAACAGAGCGACGACATCAACCGTGGTGTTGACCGTGAGGATGACGAAGACCAAGGCGCCGGCGACCAAGGCATGATGTTTGGCTATGCAACTAACGAAACAGAGAACTACATGCCTGTTTCGCTCGACCTCTCACATCTTATCGTAAGCACTTTGGCTGATATTCGTCGCGAAGGAAAGGAGATGACTTATCTCCGCCCCGACTCTAAGAGTCAGGTGACCGTACAGTATAGCGACGACGGAACACCCGAACGCATCGATACCATCGTCGTTTCAACCCAGCACGATGAGTTTGACGATGACGACGAGCGCATGCTTGCCACAATCAAGGCTGATGTGCTCAACATCCTCATACCACGCGTTAAAGCACAGATCAAGAGCGAGAAGGTGCTCAAGCTCTTCGACGATCAGATCAAGTACTACGTCAACCCAACGGGTAAGTTTGTTATCGGTGGTCCTCATGGAGATACCGGACTTACCGGTCGTAAGATCATTGTAGATACTTACGGAGGTAAGGGTGCACACGGTGGCGGTGCTTTCTCTGGTAAAGACTCTTCTAAGGTCGATCGTTCTGCTGCCTATGCCGCACGCCATATCGCTAAGAACATGGTGGCTGCCGGAGTAGCCGACGAGATGTTGGTACAGGTGAGCTATGCCATCGGTGTGGCACGTCCGATGAATATCTACGTCAATACTTACGGTCGTTCACGTGTGAATATGACCGACAGCGAGATAGCACAGCGCATCGAGAAACTGTTTGACCTGCGTCCAAAAGCCATCGAGCGCCAGTTGAAGTTGCGCCAGCCCATGTATCTGGAGACCGCAGCCTATGGTCACATGGGACGTCATCCCGAAGTGGTGAAGAAAACCTTTACCAGTCGTTATCATGAGACAAAAACCATCGATGTAGAGCTCTTCACTTGGGAAAAGCTCGATCGGGTAGAGGATATCAAACGCGAATTCGCACTTTAATTCTATTCCGTGCAACAGGCAGACAGCATTGCGCATAGTCAACATACGGCACATGCCGACACTGCGTCGGCAACTGGTGCTGCACCCGTGCGCCAACTGACACCGGCTCAGGTGCTCAGATGGTTGCCTCGCAATGCTACGCCTGCTCAGCAGGACTCTGCCATTCAAGCCCATTTCAAGCCGGCATCCATCCGATGGAGTACGCGCCCCGACACCCTGCATCTGCCGGGACATGATGCGGGTCACGATCTGTTGAAGGCAGAACTCCCGCAGTATTATCGCGAAGGATTCTTCTCCCACAATGCCATGTTCCACCCCGAACTCTCCGGTGGACGTATTGGCATTGCCGGTTCACCCGTGCCCTACAGCATCCATAACGATGACCTCATCACCTCTATGCTGGTGGTATGTTTCCTGGCTGCCGTTGTGGCATTCTCCCATGCCCGTCGTTTCGTGGCTCGCCAATTCAAAGCGTTCTTCTATCGACCTGCAGAAGGAATCACCGAGGTGAAGGAGACAAGTAGTGAGATGCGCTTCCAGTTTTTCTTAGGATTAGTCACCAGCCTGTTAGTGGCACTGGTGTGCTATTTCTATACGCTAAACTTTATCGGCACCACCTTCACACTTCAGTCCAACTACCAACTCATAGCCATCTTCTTTGGATTGACAGTGGCATATTTCACAGGTAAGCTCCTCCTTAGTACGTGGGTCAATCTGGTGTTCTTTGGAAAGAAAAAAAATGAACAATGGATAAAGTCCTCCTTGTTTCTTTTATCGGTAGAAGGAGTGCTTTTGTTCCCTGTCGTGTTGCTGCATGCCTATTTCGGTCTAAGTCCGGAAACCAGCATTACGTGCGTTGCTGTCGTGGCCATTTTGGTTAAAATCATGTCGCTCAGTAAGTGTCTGACCATCTTTTTCAATAGAAAACTCGTTAATTTGCAATTTTTTTTGTACTTTTGCACCCTTGAAATAGTACCGTTGCTTGTTTTTTGGAGTATAGCGGTATTCATAGGAAATTATCTGCAAATAAATTTTTAGGACACCGATGATCAAGAAGATTCTCATTTCGCAACCGAAACCAATAAGTGAAAAATCGCCATATTTTGATATTGCGGAAAAATATAACGTAGAGTTTGTATTCCGTCCTTTCATCAAGGTTGAAGGACTGGAACCTAAAGAGTTTCGTGCGCAGAAAATAAACATTCTCGATTTTACGGCAATTGTTTTCACTTCACGTCACGCCATCGACAATTTCTTCACGCTGGCAAAGCAGATGCGTATCACCATTCCTGAAGATATGAAATATTTCTGTGTGACAGAGACAATATCGCTGTATATACAGAAATACGTGCAGTATCGCAAGCGCAAAGTGTTCTTCGGAAATACTGGAAAGATTGACGATTTGCTGCCTACAATGGTTAAGCACAAGACAGAGAAATATCTTGTACCAATGAGTGATGTAAACAGTGGATCGGTAGCTAAGTTGCTGGAGTCGAAAAAACTGCAGCATCGCGAGTGCGTGATGTATCGCACCGTGAGCAACGACTTTACCGAACAGGAAGCAAAAGACTTCGATTACGATATGTTGGTGTTCTTCAGTCCTTCGGGAATTGAGTCACTCACCAAGAATTTCCCCAGCTTCGATCAGGGAAAAGTGGCTATCGCAACCTTCGGTCCTGCTACAGCCAAGGCTGCTCAGGATGCTGGATTGCGCGTCGACTTGGAAGCTCCTTCAAAGCAATATCCCTCAATGACTGGTGCACTTCAACACTATCTGGAAGAGCACAAAGGCTAACTGCGCAACATTGCGCTATCCCAATGGCGAGGTCTTATCCGTTAGTGGATGACCGAGCCTCTATATATAAATAAGGTATAGACAGATATCACCATGGCTACCCATACGCTCAACAAGCAAGAGCGGTTGTGTGGATTGCGACTCACAGAACAACTCTTCGACAGGGCAGGCAGCCGCTCTGTGGCTTCATTCCCTATCAGGGCAGTCTGGAGAGAGACTGAACGCCACGAGGGCGAACCGCCTGTCAAGGTACTGATGAGCGTATCTAAACGCCATTTCAAACGGGCCGTCAAGCGTAATCGCGTCAAACGACAGTTGCGCGAAGCATACCGACTCAATAAGCAAATTATTGTTGAGGCTGTAGAACAGCAGTCGGGGCGTGCACTGATGGTGGGATTTGTATGGCTTGCCGACGAACTCTTCCCTTCTGAGGTGGTGGCAGAGAAGATAAACAAACTGTTGAACCGCATAGCAGAGAAATTATGATGATGCAGTGGGTACGTCGTCTGATAAAGATTATATCGCGCATCTTGGTGTGGTTGTTGCTGCTACCCATCCGTTTCTATCAGGTGGCTATCACACCATATACACCGCCGTCATGCCGATTCACACCCACTTGCAGCGAATATGCACGTCAGGCACTCATCAAGCATGGCCCTGTCAAAGGACTTGCACTTGCCATTTGGCGCATCCTCAGATGCAATCCATGGGGCGGTTCGGGTTATGACCCCGTGCCGTGAACCATGCCCACAACTTGAAACAACATACAGGAAATCTAAAAACAATATAGTATATGAAGAACTTTGTAGAAGAACTTCGCTGGCGCGGAATGCTGGCACAGATGATGCCTGGCACAGAAGAACTGCTCCAGAAAGAAATGGTTTCGGCATACTTGGGTACTGACCCTACTGCCGATTCGTTACACATCGGTCACCTCTGTGGTATCATGATGTTGCGCCATTTGCAGCGTTGCGGCCACAAACCATTCATCCTGGTGGGTGGAGCTACCGGTATGATTGGCGACCCTTCAGGTAAGAGTCAGGAGCGCAATCTGCTGAACAATGAGACACTCTATCACAATCAGGAGTGCATCAAAGCACAGGTGGCTAAGTTTCTCGACTTCGATTCTAAAGAAGCAAATGCCGCCGAGATGGTCAACAACTACGATTGGATGAAGGACTTCACCTTCCTCGATTTCGCAAGAGAGGTGGGAAAGCACATTACCGTTAACTATATGATGGCTAAGGAAAGTGTGCAGCAACGTCTCAATGGAACTGCACGCGACGGACTGTCATTCACCGAATTCACCTATCAGTTGCTTCAGGGCTACGACTTCCTCTACCTCTATCAGCACAAAGGTGTGAAACTTCAGTTGGGTGGTAACGACCAATGGGGCAACATGACCACAGGTACAGAACTCATCCGCCGTACCCTTGGCAACGATGTGGAGACCTTTGCACTCACTTGCCCACTCATCACCAAGAGCGACGGTAAGAAGTTTGGTAAGACCGAGAGTGGTAACATCTGGCTCGATCCTAAGCGCACCACACCTTATAAGTTCTATCAGTTCTGGCTCAATGTGAGCGATGATGATGCGGAACGCTATATCAAAATCTTCACTTCACTGGAGAAGGAGGTGATCGATGCACTGGTCGAAGAACACAAACAGGACCCCGGTCGCCGTATTCTTCAGAAGCGTTTGGCAGAGGAAGTTACTGTCATGGTTCACTCGCAGGAGGCGCTTGACACCGCTATCGAGGCTTCGTCTATCCTTTTCGGTAAATCTACCAAGGAGAGCCTGGAGCGTCTCGACGAACAAACCTTCCTCGATGTATTCGACGGAGTTCCTCAGTTTGAGATTGGCAAAGACCAGTTGGGTCAGTCTGCCATCGAACTCTTTACCGTTGCAGCACCTGTATTCCCTTCAAAGGGCGAGATGCGCAAAATGGTTCAGGGAGGCGGTGTAAGTCTCAACAAGGAGAAGCTGACCGACCAGAATCGTCCTATTACAGCCGAAGATCTCATCGATGGAAAGTATCTTCTGGCACAGAAAGGTAAGAAGAACTACTATCTGTTGGTAGTAAAATAATATTTTTTGAAGGAAAAATTTGGTGGAACGCCAAATTTTGCGTACCTTTGCAGCCGCTAACGGGTATGTATGTCCTATGGTGTAATGGTAGCACAACAGGTTTTGGTTCTGTTTGTGGTGGTTCGAATCCGCCTAGGACAACATTCCAAGCCATAGCAAAAGGGCTGGACTCTCACAAATGAGCCCAGCCCTTTGCTATTGATTATTTCTGTTTCTAACTCGCAGAAAAAAGGTTATGTGCTTTTATGATAGGATAATCGAATGAGTTGTAAATGTTTGTGTTGTTTTTGTTCTGTTGTGGCTGTAAATCAAATTTTGTTGTTGCGGTTTTGTATCATCTTCTTGTTGGTTGGCTGTGGTTTGATGCTGTATGTGTTTGATATATAATTGGTTATATTGCTTTGTGGCGCATATCAGACGGTTTGGATTGGATGTTGTGGCATGGGAAAATGGTCGGCTCGTGTTCTTGTTCAGGGGGTGACAACATGTGATGGGGTTTGAAAGGTTTTGTCGGATATTAATAGGTTCGCGCGCGAGCAGTTTCAGACTTTGTATTGGTAAAAAGAGGTCATTACAGCCATTTGCTTTGTCTTTGTTTGTCGGTGTACCATCCAGTGGGTTGATTTGCAGCACGCGCCTTGTAAATGGCTGAAAACAGGCATAATGGTTGGAGGTTGTAGTTGGCAGATTGCTTTGTTTGCCTCTCGTCGCCGTTTCGATTGGCTCTCGTCGTCTTCTCGTCGTCATTTCGTTGTTTTTTCGCTGTTTTCTCGTTCGTTATTCGTTATGTCCTCGATCGGCTAACGAATAACGAACGAAAGCACAACGAGAGACGAACGAGGGACGAACGAGAAGTGATCGAGAAGCGAACGAAAAATGGCTGGGTGTTGGATGAAATTTGCGGTCAAATGTATGTATATCTTACCTTATATACCGTTTGTGGTGTTGAGATATATGAATGTCGTGATTTTTATGTCGCACACGAAATTTTTTTATCCACGGAACTATAAGCAAGGGAACTCCAAGCAAATATCTACAAGTAAAATTATACGTCCATTATACGAACCATATATTATACGTTCATTACACGAACATTAGCATGCCAACCTCCCCGACAAACTGCAATTTACACTTCTGTCACTCCATATTCTGGATGAACCTTTTCTAATTCGTCGCCGAGGCGGCGACGCTCCTCGTAGCTCATTACACGACAACAAAGTTTTTCGTTTTATCTTCCACCCTATAACCCACAGACATTCATCGTGTTACAGCGATGTTTGCCCAAAGGCGGCAGATGGCAGATGAAAAATAACATAAAATTACAGACCTAACTCTTTTCTGTTTGCACAATTATTTGTAACTTTGCCACAAGTTATAATAATAACTTATTTAACAACAAAATATAAAATGAGCAACACACTTCAGACATAAAATAACAAAATACAAATAACCACCCCAAACACAACAA
>SAMEA3663093__coassemble_709_pt1 | contig 19368 bp, 10 predicted proteins | sample SAMEA3663093__metabat2_low_PE_021 | metagenome-assembled genome bin SAMEA3663093 (sample SAMEA3663093) | pig gut metagenome | biome: pig gut; feature: pig-associated habitat; material: faeces | place: France | collected 2012
TCGCCGTTGGGCAGTTTCAGTATGCCGCCATAGCCTCGCATCGCCTCGGTGATGAGGTAGGCAGGGTGTGTCTCTTTCGGATTATGCAGTACGGTGGGGTGAAACTGCACGAACTCCATATCTGCCACCGTACCTTTGGCGCGATAAACCATGGCGATACCATCGCCAGTGGCTATCACGGGGTTCGACGTGGTGAGATATACCGCTCCGCATCCACCGGTACACATCACGGTGATTTTCGCCAGATAGGTATCTACCTTCTCTGTGTCGGGATTGAGCACGTATGCTCCGTAACACTGGATGTGTGGTGACCGTCGGGTGACGCGCACACCAAGATGATGCTGGGTGATGATCTCCACGGCAAAATGGTGCTCTTTGATATCTATGTTAGGATTGTTGCGCACCGCTTCCATCAGTCCTCGCTGTATCTCCGCACCGGTATCGTCGGCATGGTGGAGAATACGGAATTCAGAGTGGCCTCCCTCGCGGTGCAGGTCAAAGTGCCCGTCTTTCTTGTCGAAATTGACTCCCCAGTTGACGAGTTCTTCAATCTGTGACGGTGCATTACGCACCACTTGTTCCACGGCCTTAGGGTCGGAGATGTAGTCGCCGGCTATCATTGTATCTTCAATGTGCTTTTCAAAGTTATCCACTTTCAGATTAGTGACAGAGGCAACACCACCTTGCGCAAACGAGGTATTGGCCTCGTCGAGCGAACTTTTGCAAATCATACAGACGCGTCCCTTATTGGCACGTGCTATCTTCAGGGCGTAGCTCATACCTGCCACACCTGCACCTATTATGAGATAATCGTACTTATAAACCATAACGTTTCGTTATAATATTGGTGCAAAAATACTAATTTCTTATGGAAAATCGACCATCAAACCATATTATTTTGTAATTTTGCACCCATATTATGAGTAAGATTAAGATTATACTGTTATTATTGTGGGCAGCAGTGGCTGCTTCTGCCCAGGAAACAGAGGAGCCCGATACCTTTCAGGTCGATACCATCGATGTGGCACTGCCATGGCCGCGGAACATCCAGTATCGCCTCGACTCGCTGCTCCGCCACCCTATGTTTGAAACCAGCACTGTGGGTCTGGAGGTCTATGACCTGACAGCCGACTCTATATTATATAAGGTGAACGAGCACCAGATGTTGCGTCCGGCATCGACCATGAAGCTTCTCACCGCCATCACCGCCATCGACAAGTTGGGCGGCTCCTACCAATTTCGCACCCAACTCTATTATACCGGAAAGGTAGAAGACCACACCCTGACGGGCGATCTCTACTGCGTGGGCGGTTTCGATCCGCGTTTCAACATTGACGACATGAATGCCTTCGTGGAGAGTATCCGCTGCATGGGCGTAGACACGATCCGCGGCAGCATCGTGGCAGACCGCAGCATGAAGGATGCCGACCTCTTGGGCGAGGGATGGTGTTGGGACGACGACAATCCGCCGCTGTCGCCACTGACCATCGGTCGCAACACGCAGTTTGTCGATCGCTTCATCCGCCAGCTCGTTGACGACGGAGTGGTGCTCGATGTGCGCATATCCGACGGCACACTGCCCGACAGCGCCTTCCATCTCTGTTCGCGTTTCCACAGCATCGACCAGATACTGTTACGCATGATGAAGCAGAGCGACAATTTCTATGCCGAAGCCATGTTCTACCAGTTGGCAGCCCATCAGGGCCACCGCCCTGCGCGCGCCAAGGATGCCGCCGCCATTGTCAAGCGGTTGATTTCCAAGGTAGGACTGGGCCATCGTCCCTACCGCATAGCCGACGGCAGTGGACTGTCGCTCTACAACTATCTCTCTGCAGACCTTGAGGTGCGCCTCCTGCGCTATGCCTACCGCAACAGCACGGTCTATCTCCATCTTCTGCCCTCGCTCCCTGTGGCGGGCAGCGATGGCACCTTGCGCAACCGCATGCGCGGCTCGTTTGCCGCCGACAATGTCAAGGCAAAGACCGGAACACTCGAAGGCGTATCGGCACTGGCTGGCTATTGCACCGCTGCCAACGACCATCGCCTGTGTTTCTCCATCATCAACCAAGGTGTCATGCACACCAGCAACGCACGACGATTCCAAGACCGAGTCTGCAATGCACTTTGTGCACCTTGATGATACACAGCGCGATACATACGCGTACACGAAAGACTGTCGTCGGTAAACGACTATTCACGCTGTTGTTCCTCGGTTAGTTGATGAAAGAGAGCGGTGAATCAACAGCACCGCTTTCAGATACAGTTATTTTAGTTTTCAAAAAATTTCGACCACTCGACCACCACGTCAACCTAACACGCAGTGGTTTAGAACTTTAAGTGGTGGTCGAATCCTTAAATTTCGACCACACTTCGACCACCGCTTCGACCACACTTCATCAGCTCTTCAACCACGCGGATTGCCATCTATCAGCATCATAAATCTCTGAACAAGCATATATATCTATGTCTAAGTGGGGTATTTGAGTTTGTCAGCGCTTTTTCAAACCTTGATAATATTTTTGTCAAACGTTAGACAATACCATTGTCAAACGTTAGATAACACCATTGTCAAACGTTGGATAACACCTTTGTCAAACGTTGGATAACACCATTGTCAAACGTTGGATAACACCTTTTTCGAACATTGAAAACACCTTTATCAAACGTTGAAAATACCTTTATCAAACATTGGACAGGACCTCTATTAAACGTTATTTCCAAATACCGATCAGTTTTATTTCTGAATGACAATTGTTATTTTTATGGATAGATATGAGCATCGCAGATATGCTTACGCCATTCTGTGGTCGAAGTGTGGTCGTAATCCCATGATTTAGGTTTTCGACCACACCATAAGACACTAACAGATAGAACATTGCAAATATCCGTGGTCGTGTGGTCGAAATTTCTTGAAAACTAAAATAACTGTACGCGAAAGCGGAGTTGCCATTCGCCCTCACCTCGACAGACTGACTTTAAGCGACAGTCCGAAATCGTGGGTAGTGGTTGGATAGCTTGCTGATGACAGCAAGGGGGTGTTGGTCTGCCGATCGTAGTAGGCGCTGAGGGTGAGCAGGCGCGACAAAGTATAGTCTGCCACAAAAGACAGGCGGAGGGCGGTATTGCCGCTGTTGGCGGCACTCGTAGCGGTAGCAATATCGCGAGAGAGGGATGCCTGACGACGCAACGAGAGGTCGAGACGCAACGAGAGGTCGTGGTTGACACCTGTCTTGACACTCTTCTGACTGTCGGGCTGTTGGCGCTGGCTGCGCTGGGCGCGGCTCACCCTACGATTGCCGGCGGTGCCGAAGAGGTTGAAGTCGCTGATGGTATATGCCATGCCTAGCACCCAGTCGTTGGAACGGCTCTCGTTGATCTGCACACTCGTAGTGGATAGGCTGACAATGCGCGTGGTGCGGTATTCGAGTTTCACACTGAGGTCGTTGTGCAGCGACACGTCGATGCCGAGCAATGGCGAGAAAGCTTCATTCAGACTGACAGTCGGCACACTATAGTCGGCAAGCGTGGCAGCATTGGTGGCGGAGTAGCTGCCTACGGCATAGATGCTCCGATAGGCGTGTGACAGCGTGATGCTCTTGAAATGGTCTGCCACCCATGACAGCGCAGAGAGCCCCGTATAGCGTACGGTCCAATTGGGCAGCATCGATGCCAGCGAGGGGAAGAAGCTGCCACTACCTCCACTGCTGGTATAGGCGGAGAGGAAGGCGGGTATCATGACGGTGGCATGATAGGCATCGGGCACACTACCGTAGGCCGCGGCGGCTCGCTGCCGATAGCCTTCGAGCGACCGACAGAAGCGGCTGAACGAAGCGGAGCGGTATCCGCCTGTGGCACTGCCCGTGGATTCCAGTGCCGACTTGAGCGACAGGGTGGTCATAGAGAATGATCCGCTCAGCGTGGTGGGCATGCCGGAATACATATATTGTATGGTACGCGCACGTGTGTGCGTGCGACTGGCATGGAGGTCGATGCGCAACCCGCGCAGGGGTTCCAGCACGGCGCGCAACTGCAAGTCGGTGGTGTGGTTGGCAGTGGCTGGCGATGCGATGCTATCGACTGTGAGCAGCCATCCGCGGTCGAGGGCTCGACTGACATAGGTATCATCTACCGTGCCGAAGGCGAAGGCGAGACCAGGTGCCATCAGATGGCCGCCTCGCTGTCCGAAAACATCACCTATGGTGGGAAGGAAGCCGGGCACCGACAGCGAGTAGTCGTCTCGATAAGTGAGACTGGCGGAGCGCACCATCATAAGTACCTGGGTGGCTGACTGCAGGGAGCGATACCACCACTGGCGGTCTAAGGGTGGGCGCTCGGCTACCGACAGCAGGATAGTGGCGGTGTCGCGAGAGTCGATGCGCAACTGGCGGCGGTCAAGCAGCTTATAGCGCAGGGGGTAGGTGCGCCCGTCGCGAGTGCGTGCGGTGACAATGAGTCGGCGCGTGGCCTTGTCGTGGGTCACTATGGTAACGGTGTCTGCCGACAGTCTGACTTCGCGTTGCCAAGTACCTTGGTTTTTGGGCAGGATGCGCTCTTCTCTGCTCTTCGGCTGCGGCCTCTTTGCCGCAGTTCTGCCACGCACTGTCGGCTGTCTGCCGACAGTCTGCCATTTGGCACGCTGCTGATTGAGGCGGCGCAGAAAGGGCACGTGGTTATAGAGGGTCTCCATATTGAATGTGGCAGAGAGGCTGACCTGTCGGTTGGTGGTGATGGTATGTCCCAGACTGGTACCGTCGTCGAGTTCTGTGCCGCGCAGCCAACTATAGTGGGCGTCGTACTTGGCAGTGCCGGTCACCCAGTCGAAGACGGGCAACAGGCTGAGTGGCCACTGCAGGGTAGCTGAGAAGCGCTGCTGATAGTCGAGCGGTTCGCCAAAGCGGCGGATGCTCTGCCATACCGAGTCTTTCCATGCCTGATACTGTTCGGGATAGAGGTCTTTGTTGACGGGGGTGTAGGGTTCTTCTATCTGTGCGTGGGTGGCAGACTGGAAATCGAGGTGGAGGCGCTGGGTGAGATCCCAGCGTACGGCAAACTCGCGATTCCACAGAAACTGCTGACTGAAGGTTAGGGGTAGCTGCTGGCCGCCTATGCTCTCCATGTCGCGCTCTTGCAGTTCGTAGTAGTTGCGCAGTATCTCGGTATTGAACGAGATGCTCTGCGGTAGCCAGTTCACTCCTAACTGTCTGGGATATTGCGCCCATTGGGAGCGGCCCTTGATCTTACGGAACGGTACCCAGGGCTTCACCACGGGTTCATAGACATAGTTGAAAGCACCACGCCACTGATCTTCCTTCTCATAGACCGTGGTCTCGCCACTGGTCTGGCGGTGGGAGTGGCTGTAGGAGAACGAGAAATTGGCAGGGTCGTAGGGCATGGGGGCTTTTCTTGAACGGATGCCGACACGCACATTAGACAGCGACAGATTGGTATTGGTGGTGCGGGTGACGGCGATACGCTCGATGGAATCGCGCTCCTGCTTGTTGGCTGCGGCATCGAGTGCCTCGTCGAGGGTCAGGTCAGTATCGAGCGGATTGTATTTCGGACGGGTTTCCTCTTTCGTCACCGAATAGTATAGCGGTGCCGACACCTTGGCTTTGTCGGGGAAGAAGCGTCCCAGTTCGATACTGGCGGTGACTGAATAGGTCTTGTAATCGTCAGTGGAGCGCTGTAACACGCTCTCTTCGAGTCCGCCAAATCCGCTGGTCATCATCCTTCCACTGACATTGACCGTCCCCACATCGGAGAGTTGCATATTCATGGCGCCACTCACAGCCCAGCCTCCATTGTCGTTGAAGTCGCGCAGACGGAGCTCATTGACCCACACCTCTCCCGACTTTTGCGTGCCCGACTTGTTGCGCACACCGATCATCAGCGTTCTGACCTCACCGAGCGACGGATTGCCGAGGATGCTTACCGTGCAACCGGTATGGCTGGCATCGGGCTCTGAGTAGATTTGCGTGAACACAGTCCCACCCTGTGCCCTTGACTTGTTGCGCTGTCGCTTGAGACGGGTAAAGGCGGAGAGGTTGACATCAAGCATATTAGCCTCTGGCCACACAGCCCTGCGATCGTCGATGCTGTATTTGTTGTAGTCGTTGCGATCGGGGGTCAGCGTCAGCGGTATCTCGTACTCATAATAGTTGTTTTTATAATCGCTACCCAACCGCACGAATACTGCCAAATCGCCATGTTGCAAGTCTGTGGCATCATCGATGAGGTGGTTGGCATGGACAAACATCTGCAGATGCCTGTACCGGCGCAGGTCGAGCATAGTGTTCTTATAGACCGCCTTCGACTCGGCGGGTGCGAGATTACGCACCACAAGGTTCATCGCCTGCTCGTTGTCTTCCACGAGTTGCGGTTGGGAGGGGTCGGTAACACGACTGATGCCTGGCGGCAAGACATAGTTGACGGGACGCTTGTCGTTGTTTTCCTCAATATTCACCGCACTGACCTCGATGGTTCCTGTAGTCGCGCCATTGATCAGGGGTTGCTGATAGATGCGCCATTCGCCACGCACCAAATCGAGAGAACCGAAGCGCAACACCACCGGGCGGCGAAACTGGGTGAGAAACATGCGCATGAAGCGGATGCTGGTGAAGTCGTTGATATTGCCCACCCGCTGGTCATACTGGCTGAGGGGAATGCGAAACTGATACCACCGGACGGTTTCACTCGTTCCGTTGCGCAGCGGCACCGTTGTCTCGCGAATGTCGGTGATATGGTTGTATCCCAGGCGCATATCCTCTGGGCGTATGCTGACACGATACTGGTAATAGCGTTCGTATTCGTTGAGCGTATAGTCCTGATTGATATCCTCCACATCGGGCGTGGTCTTATAGCTGGTATCATAGCCTTCGGTCTGACTGTCGGAATCGGGCGAATTGCCTTGCGGCATGTTGATTCGCTTATAGCGTTCAAGGATGGAGGTCTTGCGCTCATCGTAATCGCGACCACGGTAATAGTGGTAGTTGTCGTTTGCGGGATCGGCATGGATGGCGGCACGCACACTGTCATTGACCTGCACACCTTCTAAGAAGCGGACATACGCTGGTTGGGAGCGTTCCTCTTCATCAGTCAGTCCGTTGAGTCCCACATCTTGTTTGAGGCGTGCTCCGGCTGTTGTAGCAAAGGCGTAGGTCTCTGTCGGCTGCTGGGGCACCTTACCCCATGCTGTGCGGATGAACGATCCCTGTCCGTCAACAGGCATATTGCTCTCCGAGAATTTCTTGCCGTCGCGCAAGACGTCCTCACTCACCTCACCAAGATTGATGTAGAGGTCGCCACCGTAATCAGCAGCACCGCCATCGCGGTCGGCATAGATAAAGGGGTCGAGCAACCAAAATTCCACATATTCAATATTGGCGGTTTCGAAATCATTGGTATCCAGGCGGCGCATCATGCCTCCCCATCGCTGTTGCGGATTGCACAAGTGTCCATCGGCGGTGAGGTCGGTAGTGAGGTTGTAGGCTCCACGCTCTTCGGGATAATAAGCCAAATCGAGGATGGGCAGCGTGGCTGTCACACCACTGTAAGTGCTCTGCTGACGGTTGGGATAGAGTTCGCTAACATAGACTGATCTCACATAGTGGTTAGACAACTGCTGGAGGTCGCTCTTGATATGGCTGGGGGTGAGCGACGACGAGCGATAGGTGAAGATAGGATCGATATTATACCATGCCAGCAAGGCACGGTTGAAACCACTTGTCACTGAGTCGCGGTCGGCATGTTCGGGAAACATGCTCGGCACGCTCGACATCACCCATGCCTTGGGGTCGCTGACGTCAATGCCGTTTTTGGCATTCTCGAAATCATCAATATACGAGGCATGGCTCTGCGTGCCGCCTGCCTGACCTGCCAAGAGTTGGGCGAACTCGCCAGTGAAAGAGAGTTGTGAGGGTTTTGTGCAATGGAGGAAGGGCAGACGGTTGAGCATATTGGTGAGCCATTGACTCTCCTGTCGCCAGTTGATGTTGAGTCCCCACAACATGTTGCGCAGCGGTTCGCTACCCATAGTCACCTTCGAGGTCAGCGGTTGCTCGGTCAGATACTGTAATGTGCCGCCCAACTGCAATGCCTTACTGACGTCATACTGCCAGTTGAGTCCTAACATGGTTTTGCGCTGCATACCATAGTCGGTATCGCTCTCCAGTGATACATTGACATTGGTGCCGGCATCGATAATGCTCTGGTTGAGAATGGTCACCTCACCCACAGCATAGTCAACACTATAGTCTGATCCTTCAGTCAGTACCACACCGCCGGCAGTCACCACCACAGACCCTTGCGGCACATTATAAGCACCGAGCGAGATGACATTGGCTGACGTTCCCCGATACTGACCGACAAGCATATACTTATTCTTCTCTGCCATCTGCCGTGCTGCCGTTCGGGTGGTGTCATAGAGTTCGGCAAACACATAGCGTTCAGCCTCATCGGCACTGACACCATGAGAGGTGAGATAGCGACGCAAGGTCTGGCCGAAGGGTTCGACTGCTGGCAGGAATACACGGCCGTCGCCGACGGTGTAGTCCTCAACATAATCGAAATAACCATTACTATTGGGGCGATTGTTGTTGTCAAGACGGTCGCATCCCAATACCCGCAACAGGGGAGTATCTTTAACCTGCTGCACGGGGATGTAGTTGAGCCATACACCAGTAGTATCGCTTTGATACTTGATATCGAGACGAAACTTAGTACGCTCCACCTGAGATGCCAGATAATACACATTCTTCATCATCAACCGCCAGTTGGGCTGCATCGGATGGTTGCTGGTATTCTTCAGCGATTTAACGAATATTGCTTCTGAAGCATTGGTGTGGTCGGATGCAAATTCACCCACTTGGTAAACCCGACCGCCTGAGGTATATTCGAAAGCTACGGCAAGCACCTGATCGGGTTGTAAGGTGGTATGGAGCGATATATAGCCAAGAGCACTGTTGACTGTATATTCCGAACTATTGAGCAGACGGGCGGAAGAGAGTTTCTCGTAATCGCTACCGCCCGTAAACTGAGGCACTCCATCAAGCACCGTCGTCGTTTGTTCCGACTGACGTGCTGCGACATAGTCGGTGGTCATGGCTTGATATTCGCCATTGGCGGTATTGGCAGGAACAGAAGAAACGGTTCCGCCACTGCCCCAGCGCGTCGAACGACTCTCACCAAGATCGGCAAGGGCTATGATATTGCGAGTATTGGCGGTAGTACCCGTCTTGTTGGTCACCCACACCTCCACTCTTGTAATCTGGATGCCTGTAGTGAGATTGGGCAACTGTTGCATGGCGGCATCATAGTGTTCACGAAAATACTGGGCAAGGAAGAAGTGACGATTCTCTTCATAATCTGCCACATTGATTTCAAAAGGTGTCAGCTGTACGCCTCCCTTTGATGAGACACTGGTGGTTGATGATTTCTTCTGCGAAAAGACGGTCTGCAGTTTCAACCGTCCAAACTGCATATCGGTACGTACGCCGAAGAGGCTCGATGCACCCTTGATCAGTGAGTTTTGCGAAGGGAAGGTGATATTGCCTGCCTCAATGAGTTTGATGATCTCATCTTCCTTTCCCTCATAACGCAACTTGATATTCTTGGTATCGAAGTCGAAAGTGGCATCGGTGTTGTAGTTGAGGTTCATATTCAACTTATCACCTACCTTTCCCGTCACATTAAGGTTGATCTTCTCGTCAAAGTCTATGGATTTTGTTCGGCGATTGCGTACTGGCAACGACGGATTGTCGATATTCTTGATATTGCCACCCAGTTTCAGTTCTGCCGTTCCCATCATCTTGATGCGCACACCACCGGGACCAAATATCTTGTCGGCTGGACCGAGATCAAAATGCATGTCGGCAAAATCAAACTTGTTCTTCCCCTTGGTTGCCACATTTTCGGCATTCTTCTGGCGAAAGAAGGTGCCCATCCTTCGTTTGAGCGACCACTGTCCATACTCATCAGGGGACATCAGCAGGGGAGTAGTCAGATAGCGCCCTCCCATCTTCTGGCCTACAACATAAGTGTTGGCGGTGTCGTCATAGTCCACCTGGAGCGCAATATTACGCGGCATACGAAGGTCAAGGGGGATGGTGTCGAGGTCGGCAACAAACCTGGGGGCGGTGCGCTGCGGAGTCCATCGGGGCTTTACCACACTATCGACCACGCTGTCGGCAACAACGGGCAACGGCACCATCGGTACTTCCAACGGTGCCTGCTTGTGCTGTTGAGCCATGGCAAAAGCACCAATGCTCAGCATCACCATGGCGATATGACCTACCCTAAACGCCAATCGCTTCTTGTTTTGTTTATTTGATTTGTTTTAATGCCAGTTTCACAACCTGCTCCACTGGTGCATCGGGCTGATCCTTCAATATCTGCACCACGACTTTCTGTGTAGGAGCAGGCGAGAACCCCAACATAGTAAGGGCTGCCACTGCTTCGTCTTTGACAGCAGTATCAACAGCGACAGCTACCGATCCGCCAGCAGGCAGTTCGTCGGCAATGCCCAAGGCTACTATCTTATCTTTCAGATCAACAATGATACGTTGGGCAGTTTTCAGTCCGATACCCTTGATGCTCTTGATAAGTCGCTCATCACCGGTGGAGATCGCAGCACACAATTCTGCCACACTCATCGATGACAGCACCATTCGGGCTGTATTTGCCCCCACACCGCTAACAGTAATAAGCAGTTGAAACATCTCGCGCTCCTTCTTACCTGAAAATCCATAGAGCACATAAGCATCTTCGCGGATAGCCTCATAGACATAGAGTTTCACGGTGTTCTTTCCCTGTATCGCACTATAAGTGGTGAGCGATATGTTCATGGCATAGCCTACACCGGCAGCCTCAACAGTGGCTGAGGCAGGACTGAGCTCTGCCAGTTCGCCTTTAATATAATCTATCATAACTTATAATTTTGTATTAATACAATAGTTATAACGCTTGTTGGTGACGATTTATTGTGTGAGACGCCCACAAATCTTCAAATTGTCAGAATTGAAGGTCAGAGAAGAAAATATTCCGCCAAACTGTAACGATTCTCATGCAAAAAGTGTAATTTTGCACACAGACAGACAATAAGACAACTCAAAACAAGATACAAACATGAAAAAAATTCGCGCTGCCGTAGTTGGTTACGGCAACATCGGCAAATACGCCGTAGAAGCTCTTGAAGCCGCTGAAGACTTCGAGATTGCAGGAATCGTCCGCAGAAACGGAGCAGACAACAAACCCGCAGAACTGGCTGCATACCCTGTGGTCAAGGATATCAAGGAACTGAAAGATGTAGATGTAGCCATTCTTGCCACTCCTACTCGATCATGTGAAGAACATGCCATGCAGATTCTGCCTCTGGGCATCAACACCGTCGATTCGTTTGATATACATACCAATATCCGTGGTTATCGCGAAAGACTGATGGAGGTTAACAAGAAAACCGGTACCGTCAGTGTGATTGCTGCGGGATGGGATCCAGGATCAGACTCTATCGTACGTACGCTCATGCAGAGCCTCGCACCAAAAGGTCTGACCTATACCAATTTCGGACCTGGAATGTCTATGGGACACTCTGTATGCGTTCGTTCGAAAGCGGGTGTAAAGAATGCACTCTCTATGACTATTCCTTTGGGCGAGGGCATACATCGCCGCATGGTATATGTAGAATTGGAAGACGGTGCCAAGCTTGATGAGGTGACAGCTGCCATCAAAGCCGATCCATACTTTGCCAACGATGAGACACACGTCTTTGCCGTTGAATCAGTGGATGCTGTTCGCGATATGGGTCATGGCGTACATCTTGTGCGCAAAGGTGTAAGTGGAAAGACTCAGAACCAGCGTTTTGAATTCGACATGAGCATCAACAACCCTGCGCTCACTGCTCAGGTATTGGTCAATGTGGCTCGTGCCTCCATGCGTCAGCAACCCGGTTGCTACACCATGGTTGAACTGCCGGTCATTGACATGCTGCCCGGTGAACGCGCAGACCTTATCGAACATTTAGTATAACTCTATAAACGGAAGCCTGAGTCACAGCTATTTTCATAACAGCTGACAGCTTAGGCTTCCGTTATTCTTTATTCATCACAACTGTATGCACCACCTTGAAATCTCCGACGAACAGTCACTCGACAATGCCGGCATCCGTGTCACAGCCGTACGCTTGATGGTATGGCGCACCATACGCCATGGTTTCAGTGATGCTTTTAGTCTGGCAGATGTTGAAAAGGCCCTGCCTACAGTTGATCGCTCCACCCTGTTTCGCACACTCACCCTCTTTGCCAGTGTGCATCTGCTCCATGATATTGACGATGGAACGGGCATGCAGAAATATTGCGTCTGCCATTTTGACGATACCCGACAGTGTGACGGCCATGTTCATCTGACCTGTCGCAAATGCAACCGCACCTATTGTCTGACAAGCATACGCATACCCCATGTTCCACTACCCGATGGCTTTGTAATGGAAGAGGCGGAATATATCGTAAAAGGCATCTGTGCCGAATGTGCTAAAGTGGGGAAATAACATTTTTTACTATGCGGTGATCTGCCATTCACCAATTAGGAGCCGACATACCACACACCTATTCTGTATTTGAAGATAGAAGAGACCAACGTAAACGAACTATGCGAAAAGGCAATAGCAGGACACCGACACTATAGAGACTGACCGTCACCGCACTTTACAGGCCATCAATGAAATGCTTGCCAACGCTATTAAGAATACCACGAAGGGAAGTATCCTTTTGGATTGTCGCAAGATAAAAAATGACCAAGGAACAGACAGTATCGCTTTCTGCGTCACCGATACAGGATGTGGTATTGCACCTAAACATCATAAGAAGTTGTTTGAAAGATTCGTCAAACTCGATTCTAACAAACAAGGTGCCGGATTGGGACTCTACATCTGCCATACCATTGCTACAAAACTGGGCGGATCAATCACAAACAGCTACAACGTTAGAAGAACAACAATAAGAAAATAAGCACTACTATAAACAAATAAAAAAAGTATGAAAAAAACTATCACATCTATGCTGACTTTGTTGGCACTCTGCATGCCAGCACTATCGTCAGCGCAAGACTATCAGAAGTATTACAACCAGACTCCAGTCACGTTAAACCAACCACAACAGGTCAACATCCCCAGCCGAAGCATCACGCTGACAGAGGCAGGCGGAATAGGCGACGGTGTTACCCTCTGCACCAAAGCCATCCAGGATGCCATCGACAAGTTGGCACAACAAGGCGGTGGACACCTCATAGTACCAACAGGCGTTTGGCTGACTGGTCCTATCGAACTGAAAGACCACATCGATCTGCATTTGGAAAAGAATGCCATCATCTATTTCTCACCTGACAAAAGCATCTATCGCGATGCAGATACCAAAGCCCGGAGAGTATATCCATGCATCCGTGCCGAGAAACGTACTGACATTGCCATTACCGGAGAAGGTATCATCGACGGCAACGGTGCCCAATGGCGTCCCGTAAAGCGATCAAAAGTAAGCGATACTGAATGGAGCCAGTTTAAGAGTATGGGCGGACAGGAGATGAAAGATGGCACACTCTGGTATCCTTGGCAGATGCGCAACAGCTATCCTGACATTGCCAAATCGCCCGTAGCACAGGAGCAGATGCGCAACGACCTTGTGAGATTTGAAAAATGCAAAAGAGTTTTGTTCCAAGGCGTTACCTTCCAAAACTCGCCCCGATTCCACGTACATCCATGCTATTCTTCAGACATCATCATCGACGGCATCACCGTGCGTTGCCCTTGGAATGCACAGAATGGCGACGGCATCGACCTCTCCGACTGTCAACGTGTGCTGGTTGTCAATTCCACAGTCAATGTGGGCGACGACGGTATCTGCCTGAAGAGCGGACGTCCCAAAGCTTCTGCTGTATCAGGATGTGAAGACATTCTGGTAGAGAACAACACAGTATATCACGCACATGGAGCCTTTGTACTGGGTAGTGAGACAGCAGCCGGTGTGCGTCGTGTAGTGGCACGCAACTGCCGTTTTGCCGGAACAGATACCGGTTTGCGCTTCAAGAGCGGTGTAGGCCGTGGCGGTGAGACCAGCCAACTCTACATCAGCAATATCGTCATGACAGACATCAAAGACGAAGCCGTTGTTTTCCAGTGCGACTATGTCAATCGGCCAGCAGGAGCATCCGATGCCAAAGCATTGGCTCCAAAGGGTGATGAAGCACAATTTGTGCCCCATTTCCAAGATATCCATATCGACAATATCATCTGCCGTGGTGCAGAGACAGCCATCAAAGCCCATGGTATAGAAGGCATGCAATGCGTACGCGATATCAATATCAGCAACTCCACCTTCGTCTATAGCAAAAAGGGAGAAGATATTGATACAGCCAGTGCATCCGTAAAACTGACCAATGTGCGTCTGCTTAGCGATAAGAAACAATAACATGGCATAAAACTCCAATGATTGATAGTAGATAAAAAACCTATCAGTTATCATACAAAACCAAAGGATAATGGGCAGAAATTCAGTTCTGCCCATTATTATTTCATTCAAAATTGCTAAAATATCACAAAAACCAGCCACAGACCGCAAATATCACACGAAGCCATGCATCAGTTAGCACATTTTTTCGTAACTTTGCAGCCTAATAGAGACAATATATTGTAATATAGCTATATAAACAACTAAGCGTAACACACTAATGAAATTAGACACATTGACCGCCATCTCGCCTATTGACGGACGTTACAGAAACAAAACAGAACAGTTGGCAGGATTTTTCTCAGAGTATGCACTCATCAAATACAGAGTGCGCGTAGAGATTGAATATTTCATCACACTCTGCGAGCTACCCTTGCCACAATTGGAGGATTTTGACCATAACCTATTCGAAACACTCCGCAACATCTACCGCAATTTCTCAGAAGAGAATGCCGGACGCGTAAAGGAAATCGAGAAGACAACCAACCACGACGTGAAAGCTGTGGAGTATTTCATCAAGGAAGAGCTCGACAAGATTGGCAATTTCGACAAGTACAAGGAGTTTATTCATTTCGGACTGACTTCACAGGACATCAACAACACCAGCGTTCCCCTCTCTATCAAGGAAGCACTCGAACAGGTGTATTATCCTATGGTAGAAGAGCTCATCGAACAGCTCAACGACTATGCCGAACAATGGAAAAACGTTCCTATGCTCGCCAAGACACACGGACAGCCCGCTTCTCCCACACGTTTGGGTAAAGAGGTTATGGTATATGTCTATCGCCTTGAAGAACAGTTGCGTGGATTGAAAGACACTCCCATTACCGCCAAATTCGGTGGGGCAACCGGTAATTACAACGCCCACCATGTGGCTTACCCACAATACGACTGGCGCGAATTCGGTAACAAGTTTGTGGCTGAGAAACTCGGATTAGAGCGTGAACAGTGGACCACTCAGATTTCTAACTACGACTGGATGGGCGCTATCTTTGATGCCATGCGCCGCATCAACACCATCATCATCGATCTCGATCGCGACTTCTGGATGTATATCTCTATGGAATACTTCAAGCAGAAGATCAAGGCTGGAGAGGTTGGTTCGAGCGCTATGCCTCATAAAGTGAACCCCATCGACTATGAAAATTCAGAAGGCAACCTCGGCATTGCCAATGCCATTCTGCAATTCTTAGCCCAGAAATTGCCCGTCAGCCGCCTGCAGCGCGACCTGACCGACTCTACTGTATTGCGCAACGTCGGCGTGCCTATGGGACATGCTGTCATTGCCATACAAAGCACACTGAAAGGCTTGCGCAAACTCATTCTCAACGAAGAGAAGATAGAGGCAGACCTCGACAACACATGGGCTGTGGTAGCAGAAGCCATCCAAACTATCCTGCGCCGCGAAGCATACCCCCACCCCTACGAGGCTCTGAAGGCATTGACTCGTACTAACCAGAAGATGACCCCAGAACTGATTCACGAATTCATTGCAGGTCTGGATGTCAGCGATGAGGTAAAAGAGGAACTTATGGCTATTACGCCAATGAATTATACAGGCATTTAAAGTATTAACCCCCAAAGAGGAACCGTGAGGTTCCCGAAAAAGAAAGGAAACAACAATTATGGATTTCGAAAACGAGAAGAAGACAGAAGAACAATCTGCAAACCAGCAGGGCGCCAGCAACCGAGAGGGTTACTCCAACCAACAGAACACTTATCGACAGGGGCGTTCACCACGTCCCCGTATTCATCAACAGACACGCACCTATAACCAGGGCGGCTACAACCGCAGTCAGAACGATGATGAAGGCGGTTTCCGTCCAGAAGGATTCGGTGCCGGACTTCAGAACAATAACGCCCAGCGTTCCTATCGTCCCCGCTACAACAATCAGCAGGATGGTGAACAGGGCGGATACCAGCCACGTCAGCAAGGTGGATACCAGCAACGTGGAGGATATAACAACAACCGCGGTGGTTACCAGCAGCGCGGCGGATATCAGCAGCGCGGCGGTTACAACAACAACCGTGGATATAATCGCGGATACAACAACAATCAGCAGGACGGAGAACAGGGCGGCTACCAATCACGCCAGCAAGGCGACTTCCAGCAGGGAGGTTATCAACAGCAAGGCGGATATCAGCAGCGCGGCGGTTACCAACAGCGCGGCGGTTACAACAACCGCGGTGGATACCAGCAGCAGGGTGGATATCAGCAGCGTGGCGGTTACAACAACCGCGGCGGATACCAGCAGCAGGGTGGTTACCAGCAGCGTGGCGGATATAACAACAAACGCGGATATAATCGTCAGCGCACTGCAGACTATGATCCCAATGCAAAGTACAGCTTCAAGAAGCGTATAGAATATAAAGAGGAGAACTACGATCCCAACGAGCCCATCCGTTTGAACAAATTCCTTGCCAACGCCGGTGTTTGCAGCCGTCGTGAAGCTGATGATTTCATCCAGGCAGGTGTAGTGACCGTCAACGGAGAAGTGATAACCGAATTGGGCACCAAGGTATTGCGCACCGACGAAGTGAAGTTCCACGACACTCCTGTCACTCCAGAGAAGAAAGTCTATGTGCTGCTCAACAAGCCCAAAGACTACGTGACCACCAGCGACGATCCTCAACAGCGTAAGACTGTGATGGATCTCGTCAAGGATGCTTGTCCTGAGCGCATCTATCCTGTAGGTCGTCTCGACCGCAACACCACCGGTGTGCTTCTGCTCACCAACGATGGTGACTTGGCATCGAAACTGACCCATCCTAAGTTCCTCAAGAAAAAGATTTATCACGTTTATCTCGATAGGAACGTGACTGCCCATGATATGCAGCAGATTGCCGAAGGTATCACCCTCGACGACGGTGACATCAAAGCCGACGACATCCAGTATGCAGACCCTGTTGACAAGAAGCAGGTGGGCATCGAGATCCACTCTGGTAAAAACCGCATTGTACGCCGTATCTTCGAGAGCCTCGGCTATAAAGTAACCAAGCTCGACCGTGTACAGTTTGCCGGACTTACCAAGAAGAACCTGCGTCGTGGCGACTGGCGCTACCTGACAGAGGAAGAGGTAGATCGTCTGCGCATGGGTGCTTACGAATAAACCAACAACGACTCACTGAAAATATAACAAGTGATGAAAAGAACTAAGATAGTAGATGTACTGAAGAGTACAGACTTTGGAAAAGATGTTTGTGTAAAGGGATGGGTACGTACCCACCGTAGTTCGAAGGCCGTTGAATTCATTGCCCTCAACGACGGAAGCACCATCAACAACGTACAAATCGTTGTTAACCCTTCACAGTTTGATGAAGAAATGCTCAAGCAGATTACCACTGGTGCATGTATCTGTGCCACTGGTATTTTGGTAGAGAGTCAGGGTGCTGGTCAGAGCAGTGAGATTCAGGCCAAGACCTTGGAAATCTATGGTCTCTGCGATAACACTTATCCCATGCAGAAGAAAGGCCAGTCGTTTGAGGTGATGCGCAAGAATGCACACCTCCGTCTGCGTACCAATACTTTCGGTGCTGTGATGCGCATACGCCACAACATGGCTATTGCCATCCACCAATACTTCCATGAGCATGGCTTCTTCTATTTCCACACACCACTGATTACTGCCAGCGACTGCGAAGGTGCCGGACAGATGTTCCAGGTGACCACCAAGAATCTCTACGACCTGAAAAAGGACGAGAACGGTAGCATCATCTATGACGATGACTTCTTTGGCAAGCAGACTTCACTGACCGTCAGCGGACAGTTGGAGGGTGAGCTCGGTGCCACCGCACTGGGTGCCATCTATACTTTCGGTCCAACCTTCCGTGCTGAGAATTCCAATACTCCACGCCACTTGGCTGAGTTTTGGATGATTGAGCCAGAAGTCGCCTTCATCGACCTCAACGATCTGATGGACCTTGAGGAAGACTTCATCAAGTATTGCGTGCGTTGGGCTTTGGAAAACTGTAAGGATGACCTTGCTTTCCTCAACAAGATGATCGACAAGACGCTGATTGAGCGCTTGGAGGGCGTATTGAAAGACAGCTTCGTGCGTCTGCCCTACACCAAGGGTATTGAGATTCTGGAAGAGGCTGTGAAGAACGGTAAGAAGTTTGAATTCCCCGTATCATGGGGTATGGACCTCGCTTCCGAGCATGAGCGTTTCCTTGTGGAGGAACACTTCAAGAAGCCAGTCATCATGACCGACTACCCACGCGACATCAAGGCTTTCTATATGAAGCAGAACAACGACAGCGAAGAACGCCGTACCGTTCAAGGCACCGATGTGCTGTTCCCACAGATTGGCGAAATCATCGGTGGTTCTGTTCGTGAGGAGAGTTACGACAAACTGATGGCTGAAATCGAGCGTCGCCAGATTCCTATGAAGGATATGTGGTGGTATCTCGACACCCGTCGCTATGGCAGTTGTCCTCACGGCGGTTTCGGTCTCGGTTTCGAGCGCCTCATCCTGTTTGTCACCGGCATGCAGAATATCCGCGACGTGATTCCTTTCCCACGTACTCCAAAGACAGCTGATTTCTAAATCACACATAGCATACTGGAAAGACGGCATCCTTCACGGGTTGCCGTCTTTTTCGTTGATAGACAAAAGAAGAATGTTTCGATGCTATCGAATGCACCATATATATAATGTACGTACGCGCACGCACACGCGACGTTATGATTTTGTCAACATCAAACACCCAACTTGCATAATATCCTATAGGACATCGACTTACGTGGGTGTTCGATGATGACAGGATAGTTTTCAAACAGTGGCAACACCTTTATCAAACGTTGAAAACACCTTTATCAAACGTTGAAAACACTTTTATCAAACGTTGGATAACACTTTTATCAAACGTTGGATAATAC
>SAMEA3663093__coassemble_783_pt1 | contig 16535 bp, 8 predicted proteins | sample SAMEA3663093__metabat2_low_PE_021 | metagenome-assembled genome bin SAMEA3663093 (sample SAMEA3663093) | pig gut metagenome | biome: pig gut; feature: pig-associated habitat; material: faeces | place: France | collected 2012
TCGATCGAGGAACCGACGAGAATCTATCGAAAATTCGACGACATGCCACCATCATGGCTGGCAAAACACCCTTCTGCAACCACAAACCAGTAAAATGCCTTTTGCCTCAAATCTGCAGAGGCAGAACCCTGTACTTCCAGTCCACACTGAGCATTTCCGAGGCGAACAAAGCCATTTCGTCCATCCCGTGGGTCTCTATGGTCTAACCATGTAGAAACCCCTTCACGGGCTTCAAGTGCTTTGTTATTCTCCAGACAACCGACAGAGATAATCCTCTGTCCACCCCAAACACCCTGCCGCAAGCCCAACAGCCCCATCCTCATAGGCCAAACCGTAAAAATCATGCAAAGCCACATAAGAGTCCTCCATATTACCATTTTGCATAATGTAAGTAAGGTAACTTTACAACGGTAATACAAGGAGCATCTAATATATTTACAGTATAATAAAAAAGTATGCTCTCCTCACGGAGAACATACTCTCAAAATTTGGTATGGAAAATATCAATTACATGATCATTTTAAACACCTGACCAATTTTCAGATCCTGCTGATAAGATCCGTTGTCTGCGATGTTCAGAGAGAAGGTGGATGTGGGCTTATTTTGGTGGTATCGTAGGAAAATGGCGTTGGAGATTATTGGATTCAGGCAAATTTTAATCTGTCGGAAGTCAGGTTTGCAGGTAAAACATCTTGCTTTTTTGTAGCATTGTTGGATGGTGTGGAATCGTGTGAATAGTTAGTATTCATTAGTGTTCTGAATAAACACTTATACCTATATATTATACGCGTGCGCACGTGAAGACTTATAGTTTTGTTAATAAATTCGCCGAAAATTCGTCAAAACGAAAAAAAATAGGCGCAAATGCTACTTTTTTTAAGAATAACCTTGTTTATTGTGAAAAAATGTTGTATATTTGCACGGAAATAGTGAGCAAAGTATAATAAGTGCAAACTTTAATAAGAAATGAGTGGAAATTTATATGCATAATTAGTGAATAATTAAAGCATAATTCCCGTTGATCGGGTCAAGACGAAATATCAATTATATCAATATTATAACTTAATAATTAACGAGAGTGTTTATGGAAAAAAGACTCATGATGTTTTTGGCAGGCTTGTTCCTCAGCCTTGGAATGGCCTTTGCCCAGACAAAAGTCACTGGTACCGTAATTTCTCAAGAGGACGATCAGCCCATTATTGGTGCTTCAGTTCTCGTACAGGGCCAGCGCTCCGGTACAGTGACCGATGTTGATGGTAAGTTTACCATCAGTGTGCCATCAGGCAAGAAAATCACTATCAGTTACATCGGTATGGAACCCCAGACCGTAACACCTAAGAACGGTATGACCGTTACGCTCCGCTCCAGTGCAGAACTGCAGGAAGTGGTTGTGACCGGTATGCAGAAGACCGACCGCCGACTCTTTACAGGTTCAACTACTAAGGTAGATGCCGAAAAGGCCAAGTTGGACGGTGTGGCAGATATCTCCCGTTCGCTTGAAGGACGTGCGGCTGGTGTATCGGTGCAGAACGTAAGTGGTACTTTCGGTACAGCTCCGAAGATTCGTGTTCGTGGTGCTACGTCTATCTATGGCTCATCACGCCCCCTTTGGGTTGTTGATGGCGTCATCATGGAAGATGTGACCGAGGTTGATGCCGACCAGTTGTCATCAGGTGATGCAGAGACATTGATTTCTTCTGCTATTGCTGGTTTGAACGCAGACGACATCGAATCGTTTCAGATTCTGAAAGACGGTTCAGCAACTTCTATCTACGGTGCACGTGCCATGTCTGGTGTGATCGTTGTGACCACTAAGAAAGGTAAGTCTGGACAGACCCGTATCAACTACACCGGTGAGTTTACCATGCGTTTGAAGCCTTCTTATTCAAACTTCAACATTATGAACTCGCAGGAGCAGATGGGTATCTACAAGGAGTTGGAGGCCAATGGTCTGATCAGCTTTGGTCGTACCTACCGTGCTTCATCAAGCGGTGTCTATGGTAAGATGTATCAGTTGATGAACACTTACAATCCTGCAACAGGTTCGTTCATGTTGTCTCAGACTGAAGAGGCTAAGAATGCTTACCTCCGTGAGGCTGAGATGCGCAACACCAACTGGTTTGACGAGTTGTTCTCTAATGCTATCCAGCAGAACCACTCTATCAGCATGTCAACAGGTACCGACAAGGCTCAGTACTATACCTCGTTCTCTATCATGGACGACCCAGGATGGACCGAGCAGTCAAAGGTTCGCCGTTATACTGCATCTATCAATGCCATGTATAATGTGAACAAGAAGGTCACCCTCAACATGATTGCCAATGCCAGCTACCGTAACCAGCGTGCTCCTGGTACTACCAGTCAGAGCGTCGATGCGGTGACCGGTAATGTAAGCCGTGACTTCGACATCAACCCTTACTCTTATGCGATCAACTCAAGCCGTGCGCTTGATCCTAACGAGTTCTATACTCGTAACTATGCTCCTTTCAATATCCACAATGAGTTGGCAAACAACTTCATGAACCTCGACGTAGTGGATTTGAAATATCAGGCAGAACTCAAGTATAAGCCCATCAAGAAGGTTGAGCTTACTGTACTCGGTGCCTACAAGTACTCTACCACTACTCAGGCCAACGAGATTCACGAGAACTCTAATATGGCACAGTCATTCCGTGCAATGGATGATGCCACCATCCGTGACAACAACCCTTGGCTCTACACCGATCCCGATAAACCCAACTCCAAGCCTGTATCAGTGCTTCCTGTAGGTGGTTTCTATCGTGAGACCAAGTATAAGATGACCAGCTGGGACTTCCGTGCTACTGCACAGTATAACGATGTATTCAACGAAGACCATATCGTGAACCTCTATGGTGGTATGGAAATCAACGATACACAGCGTAACCGCAGCTACTTCAACGGTGTGGGTATGCAGTATGACATGGGCTACCTCGGATCATACGACTACCTCTTCTTCAAGCAGTCAGCAGAGCAGAACGCTATGTACTACAGCTTGAGCAACAGCTATGGTCGTGAAGTTTCATTCTTCGCCACCGCTACCTATTCTTGGAAGGGCCGCTACGTTATCAACGGAACTACCCGTTACGAAGGTTCTAACCGTCTGGGTAAATCTCGTTCAGCACGTTGGTTGCCTACATGGAACGTCTCTGGTGCATGGAATGCTCACGAAGAGCCTTGGTTCCAGAAGACTTTCAAGACTGCGTTGACACACGCTACCCTGAAGGCTTCTTACTCACTGACTGGTGACAAACCTGCTGTGACCAACTCACAGGCTATCATTCAGTCGTTCAACCCCTGGCGTCCATTCGCAAGCGATAAGGAGTCTGGACTTAGCATTTACGACTTCGCTAACCCCGATCTGACCTATGAAAAGAAACATGAGCTCAACATTGGTGTTGACCTCGGCTTCTTGAACAACCGACTCAACGTACAGTTCGACTGGTATCGTCGTAACAACTACGACTTGATCGGTATGCGTACCACCAACGGTACCAAGGGTACTATCAACGAGTTTGCCAACGTCGCTTCTATGCGCTCACATGGTGAGGAACTCTCTATCTCTTCTAAGAATATTGTCAGCAAGGACTTCAAGTGGAACACCGACTTCATCTTCTCTCACGTGAAGACTAAGATTACCGAACTCGACAACCGTTCACGTTTGATCGACATGGTAACCGGTACCGGTTTCGCTAAGAAGGGATATGCTTACCGTTCACTCTTCTCATTCGACTTCAAGGGACTTAATGCCAATGGTATTCCTCAGGTAGTTAATGAAAGTGGTGAGGTGGTAACCAGCGACATCTACTTCCAGAGCCGCGATATCGACTACCTCGTTTACGAAGGACCTACCGATCCTACCATTACCGGTTCACTCGGCAACTCATTCACTTATAAGAACTGGCACCTGAACATCTTCGCTACCTATGCTTTCGGCAATGTGGTACGCCTTGATCCTGCTTTCTATGCCAGCTATTCTGACCTCGACGCTATGCCGAAGGAGTTCAAGAACCGTTGGACCGTTTCTGGTGACGAGAACAAAACCACTATTCCTGCTATTCCTGACCTCCGTCAGCTGCAGGCAGACACTAAGCTCTCTTATGCTTTCAACGCTTACAACCGTTCTACCGACCGCGTTGCTAAGGGTGACTTCATCCGCATGAAGGAGATTTCAGTGTCATACGACTTCCCACAGACTTGGCTCAACGCTCTCAAACTGAAGAGTGCCAGCATCAAGCTGCAGGGTACCAACCTCTTCCTGATCTACTCAGACAAGAAACTCAACGGACAGGATCCTGAATTCTTCAACACCGGTGGTGTGGCTGTTCCTATGGCCCGTCAGTTCACCTGCACCGTAAGAGTTGGACTTTAATCAAACTTAATAGAAAGGAACAATAAGATGAAAAAACTTAGCATATTATCACTGGCCGCAGGAATGCTCGCACTTGCTTCGTGTGACAGCTATCTCGACAAGCTCCCCGATGATCGCGCCGAGGTTAACAGCCTCGACAAGGCAAAGAAGTTCCTCGTATCGGCCTATCCCAACCATTCGCCCAACTTTGTCTTCTTTATAAGTGGCGACAACGTGAGCGACAATGGTGTACTTTATAACGCACAGCCCAACCAGATGAATGCCTATAAATGGGAACCCATCGAGACTGAGGGTAACGACGACCCGAAGCAGGTTTGGAATGCTAACTACGAGGCTGCGGCTGTAGCCAACATGGCACTTGAGGCGTTGGCAGGCGATGAATCTGCTGATGCTCAGGCACTGCGTGCCGAGGCACTGCTCTGCCGTGCCTTTGCCATGTTCCAGAATGCCAATATGTTCTGTATGGCATGGAACGATTCTAAGGCTGACGAATACCTCGGTATTCCTTATCCTAAAGTAGCTGGTGAATCTGTCAACGAGCGCGGAACGCTGCGTCAGACCTATGAGAATATCAATGCTGATATCGAAGAGGCTCTTCCTCTGCTCAACGATGGTTATCTCACCGTACCTAAATATCACTTCAACCAGAAGGCTGCTTATGCCTTTGCTGCCCGCTTCAACCTGTTCTATCAGAACTGGGACAAAGCTATCGAATACGCTACCAAGGCATTGGGTGGAAACCCAAGTGGTCTGATGCGTGACATGGACAGCTATGCTCCTTTGGCTGGTGTTGATGACATCCACAACAAATGGATCCGTTCTGGTGAGAACTGCAACCTCATGTTTGTCGATGCCGTTTCTATCAACGGACGTGTCAACCGTGGTTCGTCAAGTTACAAGCGTTTCTGCCACAACAGGGATGTGATCACATCACAGACTATGTGGGCTAAAACTCCTTGGTCTGAATCAGCCAGTAGTGCAGAAAAGAATGCCCTTCAGGAAGCTCGTCTCATGTATGGTAGTAACCAAGCAGTGTATATACCCAGCTTGATCGAGGACTTCGAAATCAAAGATAAGATCAACCAGACTGGTTTTGCCCACGTGGTTGACCCCGTCTTCACCGGTGACGAGACTATCTTGACACGTGCAGAGGCTTACATCATGAAGAAAGACTATGACAAGGCTCTTGCCGACATGAATACATGGCTCACCGCTCACAGCGATGTGACTTCACCCAAGTTCTTGACGCTCACAGTTGATAATGTTAATACAGCGCTCAATGCCATCCGCATGACCGAGGTTCCCTCACGTGCAGTGAGCGAAGAGAGCATCAAGAAGCCGCTCAACCCACAGGGCTTCACCGTTGAGGAAGGCACACAGACCAATATGATCTATACAGTGCTCCAGATGCGTCGTATCACCACCATCTATCAAGGTCAGCGTTGGCTCGACATCAAGCGTTGGGGTATTGAGTTCACCCACCATCTTGACGGCGAAGACAATCTCGTCTTCAAGGCAGGTGACCTTCGCGGTGCTATCCAGTTGCCTTACGACGTCATAGAAGCTGGACTTGAGCCTAACCCCAGAGAGACAGCAACCCAGAATTAATTATAACGAACGAAAGGAATAAAGATATGATGAAACATATTACAATGTCGCTCGTTGCACTGCTCATGAGTGTTGCATTCGTGTCGTGTGACAACGACGATCCCAATAGCGAATCGATCTTCAAGACCGAAACGAAGAACGAGACCGAGTTCGACAAGTGGCTCAACACCAACTTCGTGGAGCCATACAACATCAAACTCTACTATCTGTATAACGACAAGCTGACAGACAACTACTACAACGTAGTGCCTGCCACCATCACCAACTCGAAGGCTATGGCCAAGATGATCAAACACGTATGGCTCGACGCTTATGTAGAGGCTTGCGGTGAAGACTTCTTGAAAGCTAATGCTTTCCGTGTGTTCCAGTTTATCGGTTCACCCGAATTCGACAGTCAGGGTTCTATCGTGCTCGGTACTGCTGAAGGTGGTATTCAGGTAACCCTGTTCCGACTCAATGAGCTTGACCTCAACAACATCTATGTGAATCAGGACGAGCCGTTCCGTGCGCATGCCAAACTGCCTCTGGACCTCAACTACTGGTACTTCCACACCATGCACCATGAGTTCTGTCACATCTTGACACAGAAGAAGTACTACAGCACCGACTTCCAGACCATCTCTGCCGGTAAGTATCACTCTACCGACTGGATCAACGTGGATGACGAAGATGCTGTTCAAGAAGGATTCGTTACCGGTTATGCCAGTGGTGAATACAATGAGGACTTTGCTGAGGTTTATGCCAACTACGTCACTTCAAGCGATGAGTCTTGGGCGGCACGTCTCGACAAAGGTATTGAATATACTGTAACAGGTCTCAATGCCAAGGGTGAGACTATTCAAGTTGCGTTCTGGGGCGAACCTACTACTGCTGATTTGGTAGGCGCTGGTTTCAGAAAAATTACAGGTGCCAAGATCACTTCAACGCAAGGTGCTGATATCATCAATGCCAAACTTGAAATCGTGCGCAGCTATCTGCAAGACTCTTGGGGTATCGACCTTGAGAAGCTCCGCGCTATCGTGCTCCGCCGTTCGGCAGAGGTTATGAATATGGATTTAACAACTCTTAATTAAGCAATCCGACTATGAAAAAGATCTATAACATTCTGTTCGTCCTTCTCGCTGGTCTGTCGTTCGTGGCATGTTCCAACGAAGTGGATGACGTATTCGATAAGTCGTCTGCCGACAGAATCCAGGAGGCTATCAATGCCGACATGAAACTGCTGGTTGATGCACCTAATGGTTGGCTGATGGAGTATTATGGCGCCAGCAAGTATGGTGGTTACAATATGTTCGTCAAGTTCAATGCTGACAACACCGTAACAGCTGCCAACGAGTTCTTTGAAGAGGGCACTCGTGCTACCTCTCACTTCAAACTTGAGCAGAGTCAGGGTGTACTGCTCTCATTCGACGAGTATAATGAAATCTTCCACATCTTCTCTGATCCTGCCAACATATTGCAGGTAGGTGACAATGGTAAGGGATTTGAAGGTGACTTTGAGTTCCGTGTCATCAAGGCAGAGGCAGACCGCTTCGAACTTCAGGGCAAGAAGCACGGTCAGAAGATTGTGATGACCCGTGTGGCAGAAGACCTCAACTGGGACAACTACTTCAAGGCTGTAGAAGACATGGAAAAGCTGTTGAGCTACAAGACCTATGCCATCGAGTTTGGCGGCGAGGCTCCGCTGACCATCGTAAAAAGCAATCGTACCTTCACCTATCACGATGCTGAAACCGATAAAGATGTGCTTATCCCATACATCGTTACCGATCAGGGCTTGAAATTCAAGAAACCAATTGTGATTGGTACTGACTCTATCACCATGCTGACTCCAGGTGCTGATGAAACTTGGAAGACTGACGGCAAGGGTTGGACCGTGAACTATGTATTGCCTACTCTCGTAGAGCAGCTCACTGATCCTAACACATTCTGGTCGTTCAAGAAGGGCAAGATGAGCAAAAAAGCCGCTGCTGACTTTGCAAAAGCTGAGGAAGCCAGTGCTGCAGAAGGTGAGGACGTTATATTTATCGCATTCGGTGTGAATCCTAATGCCGCTAATCTTGGATGGGGTGTATTCTTCCGCAGTGGTAACTATATAGGAACGCTTCTTCCAACAGTAACTCCGATTGATGGCACTCACCTCTCATTGGCTATGAAGGGTTACGATGGAAATGGTCAGTACTATTATAAAAAAGGTTATAATTACATCACCAATGGTATCCTCCGTGGAACATTCGAATTGAGTACCGACAATCCTAAGAACCCATCATACATCCGCTTGACTCGCACCGATGCTAATGCTCCAGGTGAATGGATGGATGTATTCCCCGGTCTGGATTTCTACGATGCAGGCGAATAAGAGAAATTCTCTTTAAGTCTATAAATGAATAAAGGTGTGACTCCTATATGGGGTCACCCTTTTTTCTTGCCTATATGCCAGATTATCATTACCATTGTCTCGCACTATCAAACATGATACTCAAACGCTGAAAGATGACACGCGAACAATGTCTGGAACTCAACATGATGGCAGAAACGATTTGCCGATAAATCATGATATGAGCGAAGTGTGGTACTTCACGATTTGCTGCACAACAGGGTGATGACGAAACCAACAATGAAGATGACACACGTGCCGAGCACGATAGAGAGATAGGGGTGGAGATGTGGTCCAGGCAGATTGAGTGGTCCAGCCAACGATATCCAACCGATGACGAGGATGCCCGAAAGACAACCGATGAAGGCGGCACGACGACCGATGTGTCGCGTGCAAGCCAAGAAAAACAATCCTAACATGCCACCAGAGAAAATGCTACTCAACGTCCACCAAGCATCGATGATACTCTCTACCTGCAACATGGCAAGCGCTACCAGGGCACCCAAGACGCCCACGACAACTGAAGCGATGCGCAATACAACGAGTTCGGGACCCGACGCAGTGCTGGTGTTGCCCTTGCGACGGCGCCAATGGGGCAATAAGGGACGGAAATAGTCGGTCAGAATGATGGTGGCTGCCGACGTGACACTGGTCGATACGGTGCTCATGCCCGCAGCAAAGATACTGGCAATGAGCAGACCGCGCAGTCCCAAGGGCAAACTATCCACTATGAAATAAGGGAATACATAGTCGGGTTTGGCAGCAATATCGTCGGGCAGATAACCTGTGCCCGACTCGTAGAAAGCATAGAGCGATGTGCCGATCATGAAAAATAGTGCAGAGACCGGTATGAAGAGATAGCCACCGAATAGGGCAGAGAAGCGTGCATCGCTGTCGCTCTTGGCAGCATGATAACGCTGCACGTAGTTTTGATCGATGCCATAATTCTGCAGATTGGTGAAGATGCCATAGATGAGACATACCCAGAAGGTGCTCTCGGTGAGACTCGCACCGAACGATCCCAACGACAGTTTGTTGCCTTCGGGCGAATGGGTGGCAATGTCGATAATCTGCATAGGACCCTCAGGCAACGAGAATATCAGTATCAGCAAACACAATAGTGCACCACCGATGAGAATGAAGCCCTGTATGGCATCTGCCCATATCACCGCACGCAAACCGCCCAGCATCGAATAGATGACGATGGCAACGGTGGTGGCGATGATGACCACATGGAGATTCCACCCCATCAGAATATACATGGGTACTGCCAACAGATAGAGGATGCTGCCCATACGGGCTATTTGTGTGAACAGATAGCATGCCGAAGCATAGAGGCGAGCCCATGGACCAAACTTCTCTTCAAGGAAACTGTAGGCAGATACCGAACCGCTCTTGCGGTAGAAAGGTACGAAATAGCGAGCTGCAATCCAACTGGCTATCGGTATGGATAACGAGAAAACGAAAGCGTTCCAGTTGCTGGCATAGGCTTTACCGGGATAGCCGATATAGCTGATGCTCGATACATAGGTGGCAAAGATAGACATGCCCACTACCCATCCGGGCAGCGATTTGCCGGCAGAAGTAAATTCATCGGCAGAACTTCCTCGACGGAAAAAGGTACAGCCGAAGACCACGATGCCGATGGTGAATAGCAGAAATACGATGAAGTCGATAATATGCATAGGGTATAGTTAGTGTTGTAGAATCTGTTGTGAACGATGGTGACTGCCGCCTTCCAACTGTTCGCTACCTCCGTAGGGCAGTTGCAGCGTGGCATGGTCACCCTGCGGAATCATGATGTCGATATAGAAAGTGTGTCCCTCAATTCGCCAATCTACGCTTACGGTGCCGTGTGCCGATGCCGTAGAACCTTTACACCAGTGGATGTCGCCCACGGGGTGAGGCGCTATCAGCAGGTCGTTGCCCCGTCGCTGTATGCCCAATAGGTCGGGTATGAGGAAATTTTCAATATGAGCCATCATGAAGTGGTTCATCGATGCACCATGCTTCGGATTCCACTGTTCGGTGAGTGTTGTCATGCCTTGCTTGATCTGATAGCCATAGCCTGGTACCTCGTCGTGGTTGAGCATGCGGTAGAGTAACTCCCGTTGTCCACCGTCGATGAGTGCTTTGAAGAGATAGCGGTTGCCTATATCGCCCGTGGTCAATCGGTCACCATGCTGATGGATATCAGCCACGAGTTGGTCGAATACCGCCTGACGGTCGCCATCGGGAACGAGATTCATACAGAGTGCGATGGCTTGGGCACACTGGCTGCCAGAGGCATAACGATGGGTTTGCGGATTGTAGAATTCGCGGTTGAAAGCCTCTCGGATGCTATCGGCACGTGCTTCTCCCATCAGATGGTTCCACCAGTAATAATGTGCGGTAGATACCAAAGGCATGGGAGTGTTGCGCGCAAAACCAGCACGCCAGGGACCATAGTCATACCAATCGCCAAGTCCCATGCGCAGTATGTAACACGAGTCTTGCGACGCCAGATAATCGACATAGCGCTTCATCGGCTTGTAGTACTGTCGGATGAGACTATCGTCACCATAGTATTGCTGATAGAGAAACGGCAGCGCGATAAGTGCCCCGCCCCATTCTGGCGATTCGAGGAAGGGTTTTGCCCAGTCGCCGGTAAACACGGTATATTCTGGAGCTGTCTCAGGCATAGCCCCATTGGGGTGTTGGGCATCTGCCATGTTCTGCATGGTCTGTTGTATCATCGTTCTGCAGTCGTAGTTGTAGAGCAATGCCTCGCCGTTGAGCCAGTCTTGTTCGAGCCATCCCAGTTTCTCACGGTGCGGGCAATCGGTCCATACCGCCTGCCAGTTGCTGCGTATGGCACGGTCGATGATGCGGTGGGTGGCATTGATGCGTGGGTTGCTACACTCAAAACTGCTGGTGCGTGGTGCTGCATTATAGACAAAGCAAGATCGGATATGGCGTAAAGTCTCGATGTCGCCCTCCACTTGGAGGTATCGGAATCCATAATAGGAGAAGACAGGATGCCATGTCTCTGTGCCCTTTCCACTAAGCGTGTAAGTATAATAATGTGGGCGACCGGTTTGCTTCTGATTGCAGCGCAGGTCGTCGGTGAGTGTTTCTGCCGGTGTAATCTTGATGTGTTGACCACGCTTTCCCTTGACGGTAATCTCAGGAAATCCCGCAAGGTTCTGTCCCATATCGAACACCAATATAGAGTCGCGACGCAAAGTTTGCGCCACTTCATAGTGTTCCATCACTTTGACAGGATATGCCAACTGAGGACGCAGGATTCCTTTGGGTGCCTGTTGCACCACAACAGGATGCCATGTGGTGGAGGAGATGCGTGCATCGTAGTCTTCGCCACCATACAGACTGTTGAAGGTGATGGGCGATAGACTCCACTGCCATGCGGCATCGCTGACAATCGTCTCTTTACTGCCATCGTGATAGGTGATGTGTAGTGCCAGCAGTAGTGTGGGTGGTCCAAACGAAACCTTTAGTTTGTGATAGCGTCCGCCCTGCTCGTTGTAGAATCCGTTGCCCAATAGCACCTGAACGTTATTCATGCCACGTTGCAGACAGGTATCCACTTCATAGGTATTGTAGAACACCGTCTTGTCGTAGTCGCTCCATGCTGGTGAAAACTCAGCATCGCCTACTGTGCGGCGGTTTATGGACAACTTGTAGCATCCCAGTCCGGCAATCTGCACGGTGGCATGGGCAACCCGTTTCTTGAGCTGGAAGTTGCGTGCGATATAGATGCTACGGCGCGACAACGTGTCGGCAGCGTTCCATAGTGCGCGAGTTTGTTTCAATATGCCTCCCGTGTAGTGTCTGCCTTCTGGAATGTTTGCCTGCTGTCGGGTGATGGCACCAATCCATTGTGCCTCGCCGAAGCAAGTTGGCGACTGGGCAGCCATTCGAAGGGTGATGGCGAACAGTAGGAAGAGTATGTCGCGCTTAGTCATAATGCGTTGTTGATGGTGAGTTTGCCGATGGTGTCACGTTGTCCTGCCAACTGTCCGTCGATATAGACGCGCAGTCCTTTGCCTAAGTGGTAGCGAGATCCGTCATGGTCCCAAACGATGGTGATCCAGCGACCGTGATAGGCTACGTTGTCGAGACAGAAGTAGTTCCATTTTCCTTCAGGCAACAAGGGGCGCACCTCTAATGTTCCGTCGGTGCGTGGACGCAGACCGCAGATTCCCGTGATGACCAAGTCGCAGAAGGTGGAATGGTTGTAATAGCGGCTGCGCTCTTGATCGCCTTTAAGCCAGTAACCCGTAGTCTCGTCGAGATATTCGCCGATGTAAGGGCGTCCGCGCATGTGTTGACTTTCTACATATTTCTCCATTTCACGGAAGTAGAGCGAGTCGCCCACTACAGGGTCGGTATAGTCGTTGATATAGTTTGCCATGGCAGTAAGCGTCTGACTGGTGGCAAAGGGCCACACGGCACCGTCCCATTCACATTTGCCCACACCGTGAGTACGGAACAAAGGATGGCGGCGCTCGGCAGTAGTCAGTCCGTAGGGAGCAGAGAATCCCTTGGTGTCAGCAGCCTGCAGCCATGCCACACCATAGCGATTGTCATCTTTCGCCATGTGTGTGTACCAAGGCAGGAAGCCGATAGCCTCCCGAACACATGCCGAAGAATCGACGCGGTGGGTTTCAAAAAACTGTTGGTCGGTGTTCCACAGCAGGGTGTGTGCAGCCTCTTGTAGTGAATCGGCTTTGGCATAATAGCGCTCGGCTTTGGCTGGGTCACCGCTGAGTGCTGCAATATTGCCGATAGCTTGGGCATTGCCAAACATATAGGCATTGATACTGGGACGCAGATATTTCTTCCTACGTCCGCCGCTGATGGTCTCTTCCATGGCATCCTGCACGTCAGCCTGCCAGTAGAGTTGCTGTCCTTTGACCTTTCGGGTGTGGGTAGATTCCCAATGGTTGTATTCCCATTCGAGTGACGGCAACATGTTGCATATCCAGTCTTTGCGTCCATCTACGGCATAGCGTTGCCATAGGGCATGTGGCATCCACGAGGAATAGTTGGCAATCTTCTTCATCGGTTCGCCATTGTTGCCTTTGTACCAGGTGTTCATGATTTGGTCGAGGTAGTCGGTTTGGCGCAACCAACGACTCTCCATGATATGATGACCTACGCCAGAGGCAATCAGATTGTACTGATCGGCATAGGATCGAGGCACAAGAAACTCGGTCATCGCATAGCCCACGGGAGTGAGTCGGATGTGCTTGCGGAGTGTCCACCAACGGTAATACCACATCTCTTCGAATTGTTTCTGCGGACAGTCGAACAGCGGTACGTTATCGGTCATCCACTGCCATGCCTTGCTGTTGGGTATTGCCTGAATGATATTTTCATCCTCCATGCTGTTGAAATCATCCACATAGTGCTTGTAGTCGGCATAGCGTAATGCCACGGCATGGGCATCAGCATCGTCGGATGAAGTCTGGAAATGGCTGATGCGATAGGTGGCAAGCGGTTCATCGTCGCCTGCATGGTCGAGTGTGCCATACCAGTCTGCATCGGTGTCGATATCAGGGAAGGTGCGGCGTGCACCGGTGCGGAAGAGAATACGCTCGATATGTGCTACGGGTGAAAAGAACATGCGCTGTCCTGCCTTCTTGCCGTTGACATAAACCTGTATCATCCGGTTGTCGGTAGAGAGTACGGCTTCGATATGATAGGTCTTGCCAGCTTCGTATTTTCCCAAATTGCCGTAGCGTGCACCACCTTTACAGCGCATCTCTCCTTGTGGTGTCAGTTCGATACGCGAGCAGGCGGTACCCTCTTCGTCGAGAAATTCTATCTGTAGGAGACCATGGTCGTTTTGCAGTGCCTCGATGTCGAAAGCCACACGCAGACTCTTCGATGCAGGAATCTTACGTTCTATGCAGGCATAGTCGAAGGGATTGCTGTCTGCCATGGTGAGCCATCCGTTGACCAACGAAACCTCGGCACGCTTAGGCGAATAGATGTTCCACTGGCGGAGTTGGGCGAGTTGTCCCACGTTGAATTCCCCATCGTGGGCGTGCGCTGATGCTTTGGTCTGTACTGGCACGGGGATGTGGCTCACCCAGATATCCTCCTTATTCATAGAGTAGGTCAGCCAGAGGTCACCATCTTTGGGCACTCCGTTGCCTTCGAGAATTCCTCTGACATACTGTGGACCATAGCTCTTATAGTTGCCACCGTAGCGCATGGGCGGCACTTCGCCCACCACGAGATTGAGCGTAGTATATTCCAGTCCGTCGTTGGAGAGGGAAATGCCCAACGGCCAACGGTATTCCGATGGGTTGTAGATGGTGGCATAGGACCCGTCGGAAAGGCGTTGTCCCCATATCTTAGCATTGCTGTTGACAAAACCGCGAGCACGTGCCACGGGTTGTGACCACGTCAGACCGCCATCGTCGCTGATACTGGTCAGCGCATGTTTCCATAAAGCCGCTAAGCGTCCGTCGGGCAAAGTGTAGTCGCAGTATGCCTTGTAACCTTTGTTGAGTGGGATGAGCGGATCGTTGCGGTCAGCCTCTTCCACCCATTGCATGCGGTATCGTGGATTGTCGAGAATCTCTCGGCACACCTTACGTAAGTTTTTGTCGGCTTGGGTGTAATAAGGAAACGGCAGGGCACCTTTCTTGTTTGCCAATGGTTTGCAACCATGGTTGAGATAGATGAAACAGATGGGACCCAACGAACCATCGGCTTTGACTTCGCGAATGACACGGCCGATGCCGTTGCCATCGTTAGGATCGTCTTTGCGGTCGAAAGCCACACCGTAGTTGCCTAAGGCATAGAGGCGACGGTCTTTGCTGACATACCAACCTACACGTTGATGCATGATGGCTACCAGATTGTGGGCACGTTCAGAGCGTCCTGGTTTCTGGAATCCTTCGGGAACCTGTATTTCAGGAAAGAGAATCTCAGGTTCGCTCCATGTATAACCATCGGCAGACGTCTGATACATGGTGCGTGAAGGTGGTATGTGTTCGTCGCTCGGATCGCAAAGGAAGTTGAGATGGAACCGATTGTTCCAATATGCCAGCATGGGTTGGTGGTTGTAGGTCCAACCATCATTGTTGGCTTTAGCAGGATATTCGCGGTTGGCTTGCATCACTTGGATGTTGTGTACACCAACTACGGGCGACAAACCGCCATCGTGGCGGTAGGGGGTGCTCAGGGTGCTGCCGGTGTAGTGGATGGCATCTGAAGCGTTGAGCAAGTTGCGCACAATGGCTTCGGAAGCACGGAAAATGGTGCCGTGCTTATGGAGAACAGGCACGCTGACCTTGTTGGAAACATCTTCAAAGGTTTTGAAATCGGTGGTGAAATGTGCACCGAAATCCTTCAACCGATAGCGATCATAGTAGATCAGCCATCCACCATCGACCTTAGCGGTAGTAGGACCTTCCATCAGTTTGCCGGTGAAAGGTTCGGATGCCTTCGACCATGGACCGTAAGGTGACTTGGCATAAGCCACCTTGATATCGCGTTCAGGACGTGTATTGTCTTTGAGCACCATCACATAATCGCGCTTGCCCCGTTTGACGAGGGTGGCATCAATACAACTGAAGCCAGGGTCTATCATCAAGCGAGCAGGGGTGAAGGTGCGGAAATCCTTGGTGGTGGTATAGTAAAGACGATGGTTGTTGTTCTCATCCTCTATTCCTCGTGGAAATTTGCCCGGCACACACGATGCCCATACGATGACAGCCTGTTGGCGGTCGTCGTCCCAGAAGAGTTCGGGAGCCCATACGTTGACGGTGGTGGTGTCGGTCATGACCTCGATGAAACGTTGCTTGCTCCAGTGCTTTAAGTCTTTCGAACAAGCATAGCCGAAGCCTCTGTCGCCCTTCCAACTTGATGTCCATACGAGATGGAACATGCCATCAGGAGTGCGGATGATTGATGGATCGCGCATGACACGTTGTTTACCTACCTCAGGTTTAAGCCAGATGCCAGGGATAGAGTCCCAATGCCATCCATCGCGACTGTAGATGAAGCGCAGTCCGTCGGTGGCTGGTTCGTGGAAAGAGGTGGATACATAGAGGTCGTGTTGTGCCTCTACTGCCATGGTAGAGAGGAAGCACAAGGAGATTAGAGCGAGTAGTGTCCGTTTCATGATTTGTTTATACTTTA
>SAMEA3663093__coassemble_832_pt1 | contig 15110 bp, 15 predicted proteins | sample SAMEA3663093__metabat2_low_PE_021 | metagenome-assembled genome bin SAMEA3663093 (sample SAMEA3663093) | pig gut metagenome | biome: pig gut; feature: pig-associated habitat; material: faeces | place: France | collected 2012
TTTTAAAACAATCATAGATTATTTAATATGCCATCACTCCAAATTCCTGAAGCCCCCAAAATATCACATGATGAAACAGCAAAACCCGAACAAATCTCGTTGACGACCCGAACACACCGGGAATAAATAGCACAACTTAAACTGCAATCATTCAGAATACATGATACGGTAAGGGTTCTGGCATTGCCTCCTCCAGATTGGTAGGATGAACAAAACGGAAGCGAGCGCCACCATGATAGGTATTGTCGAGCCATATACGTCCTCCAAGTATCTCTATGATCTGACGACATATCTGCAATCCAAGACCAGTGCCTTTGGTAAACTGGTCAAGTTTGACAAAACGATCGAAAATCTTTTCAGCATATTCCGGTTTGATGCCACATCCCTGATCGGTAACAGCAAACGAAGCACTCTCGTCATCATGGTCCACAACAAGTGACACTGTAATATTACCTTTGTCACTAAACTTAATGGCATTGGTAAGCAGATTGACAAGTACTTGCCGCAGACGTGTCTTATCGGTAACGAAATGAACAGACGGTTCGTCACACTCAAAAACGAAATGTATGGGTTTACGACACGTCATCTCTACCGATTCTATTGTTGTCTGGCACAATTGCTTCACATCACACAGAGTCAACTCCATCCTTACATGTCCACTCTCTATACGCGAGAGATCGAGCACATCGTTGATGAGATTGAGCAACGCATTGGTATTCTCTTGTATGACATTGCTGAAATGGGTTTTCTCTTGAACGCCCAAATCTTCTGACTGTGTAGCCAACAAATCTGAGAATCCCACAATAGCATTGAGTGGCGTGCGGATTTCATGACTCATATTGGCAAGAAAAGCCGATTTCATATGATTAGCTTCCTCGGCTTTATCACGTGCCTCTTCCAATTCCTTTCCTTTCTGAATCAGTTCTTTGCGTAAGCGGTGAGACTTGATAAGTGCCACAATGGCAATACTGAGTCCTATACTGAGAAACACCGTGGCAAAAAGGATGTAGTCGATAACCACACTATGTTTCTCGAAGAATGGTTTCGGCTCATTTATAATCGTAAAACCTTCGGGCAACCGGCTCTCGCTGATGTCTAAATCCTGCATGCGCCGATAGTCGAAGACAAAAACTTCATTCAGATATACCCATCCTTGGTCAGAGCGTGTTTCAAGATAATCCTTACACATCTCACCAAGTTTCTCATTCTTGTTAGCATATTCAGGAATCCAACCACCCACAGCCCATCCATTCATACCCGATCCCGCAACAGAGAATACCGGTACTGACGGATTGAGCGTACGAAACAGTTCTGCAGAATGGCTCACATTGAAACTGTTGTTAGCATCAAGTCGCCAAGAGCCTATCAGAAGTACATCAGTTTCGGGATTAAGCCGTTTTATTTTCTTGGCTAACGTATCAAAAAAGCCTGTACGCCCATCATAATAATGCATCTTAATATTGCTGAACTTAGCTTGCCGCATATCCTTGCGTGCCAAGGCTTGCAATGACACACCGCCCAACGAATTATCGGAAACGAAATAATAGTTTTTCGCATGAGGATACATCCGTTTGGCTAACTCTATATTTTTCTCAACAGAATAGCGCGTCAGAATACCACCAATAAGATTATAGTCCTGATAATCAGAGCGCAAGTATTTTAATTCAGGGGTCCACGATGCCACATCGGTTGTATCATCCGGCAATTCCACCATGGAAAAGCTACAACCACCTACGAGCACTGGGATTTTCTTATACTCTGGGTTTGGAATAGAAAGGAAAGTAGATACTGCCTCACAGCCCGTCAGCACTACGATATCGGGGCGCATGTGACCATTATTGTATTTGCTGATGATGCCTTCCATCCATTTGCGCCAGTCTTTTATGTCGATCATTCCATTACAGTTCATGCTCTCCACAAAAAGACGCGAATTGGGAATATTTGTCTTGACATAATTGGAAAACTCTCCCAAATTATCAGCAACTATCTTGTTGTCGGGTTCATAAGAAGTCACATAGAGAATGCGGTCATCGGCTAAAAGTCGGTGAGGCATGCCTAACATAAGCAACAATAGACAAATGTGTGTCCAAAAGGAAATATTCTTATAAATCCTATTCATGATGCAAAGATACTGTTTTTTATTGCTTTCTGCGAATAATTAACCAGAATATTTTCAATCAAAACATTTTTTCCCTATCTTTGCAAAACAATAACAAACAATAGAAATCATTCCCATAGCGTATGAATATCATTATGGTCAGACACACCCGTGTCAATGTTGCACCAGGCACCTGTTATGGTCAGACAGACGTTAGCGTAGCCGATACTTTTCAGCAAGAAGCAGAACAAACAAAAGCACAGCTTGAAACATATTGGAAGGATGGTTTTCCTGATGCTGCATTCACTTCACCACTTACCAGGGCGCGATTGTTGGCAGACTATTGTGGCTTTGCCTCTGCCAACGCCGACAAGCGATTGATGGAAATGAACATGGGCGATTGGGAAATGCAACGCTACGACAACATTACAGACCCCTATCTGCAACAATGGTATGATGATTATCTGCATTTGCCGACACCCAATGGCGAGAGTTTTCCAATGCAGTATCAACGGGTAGCCTCCTTCTTCGACGAATTGAAAGATCACAACTACCATCGGGTGGTCATCTTCGCCCACGGTGGTGTACTTGCCGCAGCTTCCATCTATGCCAAGCTCTATTCCCCAGAAGAGGCATGGAAGCATCAGACACCTTATGGTGGGGTGATAGAATTGAATATCACCCCATAAAGCGCATCATTCAGAACGTAAAAAAAGAGTGAAGAACCTGATTCTTCACTCTTCTTTTATGATTTCAACTGTTCTGTTACTGTTTAGCGATAATCTTACCACCCTCTTCAATGGCTTGCATATTCAGCGGAATAAGACCATGATGACGTTCAGGCAACGTTTTGAAAAGAGCTTTCTCTACGCCAGCAGTACTTACAACAGGGGCAACCTTGAGCAGTCCACCCAACACAATCATGTTGAACACCTTACCGTTTTTCATCTCGGCAGCCTTGTCCATCGCATCAATACGATATACTGTGATGTCGCTACGTGTAGGAGGATTAATGATTCCGAAACTGTCGTATATCAGAATGCCACCAGGTTTGAGTTTTGGTTCAAACTTTTCCAGCGAAGGTTGGTTGAGCACAATGGCAATGTCAAACTTACTGAGGATTGGTGACGATATCTTCTCGTCACTCACAATGACTGTGACATTGGCAGTACCACCACGCTGTTCTGGGCCGTAAGCAGGCATCCATGTCACTTCCTTATTGTCCATCAGTCCCGAATAGGCCAGGATTTTACCCATAGAGAGTACACCTTGTCCTCCGAAACCGGATATGATGATTTCTTTTTTCATTGCTTCGTTGTTTATTTCCTTTTGATTGACTAAAGTCCCGTAGTGTCCTTGAGGTCACCCTTTGGATAGTATTTGAACATGTGTTCTTCCATCCATTCGTTAGCGGCCTTAGGTGACATTTTCCATCCACTATTGCAGGTTGATACAATCTCTACAAGACTACTTCCCTTTCCTGCCATCGAAGCTTCGAAAGCCTTACGTATGGCTTTCTTGGCACCACGTATGGCAGCCACAGTTTCCACACTCTGACGAGTCACATAGCATGTGCCTTCGAGTGTAGAAGCAATCTCGGTGATGTGAAGGGGATATCCATGAAGATCAGCCTGACGACCATAAGGACAGGTAGAAGTCTTCATTCCCATCAAGGTAGTAGGCGCCATTTGTCCGCCTGTCATACCATATATAGCATTATTGATGAAGATAATAGCGATATGTTCACCACGATTCAAGGCATGGATGGTCTCACATGTTCCAATACAAGCCAAGTCGCCATCACCTTGATAGGTAAACACAAGACGGTCAGGCCAAAGCCGTTTAACGGCAGTAGCCACAGCAGGAGCACGTCCATGGGCAGCTTCCTGCCAGTCGATGTCCAGATAGTTGTAAGCAAAGACGGCGCATCCCACTGGTGACACGCCAATGGTTTTATCGGCCATACCCATTTCCTCGATGATCTCAGCCACCAACTTATGTACCACACCATGTGAACAACCAGGGCAATAATGCATGTGGTTGTCGTTCATCAGGGTCGGTTTCTGATATACCAGATTCTCCGGTTTAATGATTTCGTTCTCCATAGTTACCTCATCTTCTTTATAGCTTCAACGATTTCCTCTGGCTCGGGAACAATACCTCCCAAGCGACCGAAATGCTCTACAGCGATATCGCCGTTAACAGCCAGGCGCACATCCTGTACCATTTGTCCGGCGTTGATTTCTACCACAAGTACGCCTTTCTTGCCTTTTACCACATGAGCGATAGCTTCTGACGGGAATGGCCACAGCGTGATGGGGCGCAACAGTCCCACCTTCAGTCCTTCTTCGCGAGCCATTTCCATGGCTTTCTGTGTCAGACGTGCTGCACTACCGAAGGCCACAACGATAAAATCAGCATCATCACACTGGATGGTTTCATAGCGTACTTCCTTCTCGCGGATGGTCTTATACTTCTCTTGGAGATGAAGATTTCGCAGCTCCATAGCCTCAGGTTTGAGTTCGAGCGACGTGATGATATTGGGTTTGCGGTCTTTGGTGCGTCCGATAGTAGCCCAAGGACATTCTTTTCTGATTTCCTCTTCTGTGCGACGCGGTTTGATGGGTGGCAAAACAACCTTTTCCATCATCTGTCCTATCACACCATCAGCCAAAATCATGGCAGGGTTACGATATTTGAAAGCCAGCGTAAATGCGAGATCCACAAAGTCTGCCATTTCCTGAACGCTATCAGGAGCTAAGACGATGGTATTATAGTCACCATTACCTCCTCCACGAGTAGCTTGGAAATAGTCGCCCTGTGAGGGTTGGATGGTTCCCAGTCCGGGTCCTCCGCGTTGCACGTTGATAAACACACCGGGCAGTTCTGCACCAGCCATATAGGTAATACCTTCCTGCATCAATGCGATGCCTGGCGATGATGACGAGGTGAGCACGCGCTTTCCTGCAGCGGCTCCACCATAGATCATATTGATAGACGCCACTTCACTTTCAGCCTGCAACACCACCATACCGGTGGTTTCCCAGGGTTTCAGTTCAGCCAGAGTCTCGATGACCTCACTCTGCGGAGTAATAGGATATCCGAAATATCCGTCAGCACCACAGCGGATGGCAGCATGGGCCAAGGCCTCATTGCCTTTCATGAGTGTTACTTCCTGTTCTACCATAATCTTATCCCTCCATTTTTTGACGATAGACAGTAATACAAGCGTCCGGACACACAATGGCGCACGAAGTGCAACCTGTACACTTGTCTATCTGTGCAGGTTCCACATAGGGATAGCCATGCACATTGACACGATTGGCCAATACAATAACGCCTTGTGGACAAGCATTTACACACAGCGCACATCCTTTACAGCGGTCGGTATCAACCACAACAGCTCCTTTAACCTTTGCCATAATTTTTATATTTTATGGGTTATACGAATCCTTGTGATAATAGTTCAGGATATCGTCAAGCATTTGCTTTGCTTCGACAGCAGGACTCTCTGGGTCAATCTCGATGGCTTTCAAGTAATTGTTGATAGCTCCTTGCCAGTCGGCCTGTCTGCGGCAAGCATTACCTTGTTCATAATATTCCTGAGCTGTCATTGTCATTATTCTCTATTTATAGTATTCCTTCTTACCAGCAGCCAAAGTATTCTTCATCAGCGAGCAGATAGTCATCGGCCCTACTCCACCGGGCACGGGAGTGATAAACGAACACTTAGGTGCTACCTCATCAAACTTGACGTCACCATTAAGACGGAATCCGCTTTTGCGTGTGGCATCAGGTACTCGAGTGGTGCCCACGTCAATAATAACTGCACCAGGCTTCACCATGTCTGCTGTAACGAAGTCGGGACGTCCAATGGCAGCGATGATGATATCAGCATTTCTACATTCCTCTTTGAGGTTCTCCGAATGAGAGTGACAAACAGTAACGGTAGCATCGCCATATTGTTTCTGCATCATGAGTTGTGCCATAGGTTTGCCCACGATATTGCTTCTGCCCAATACGACACACTTCTTGCCACTTGTTTGAACATTATAGCGCTTGAGCAAAGTAATAATGCCCAATGGTGTGGCAGAAATGAAGCAAGGCAATCCAATAGCCATACGTCCTACGTTGACGGGATGGAATCCATCCACATCCTTTCGATAGTCGATGGCTTCAATCACTTTCTGCTCATCAATATGTTTGGGCAATGGCAACTGTACAATGAATCCATCGACATCGGCATCTTTGTTCAACCGATCGACGCACTTCAGCAGTTCCTCTTCAGTAATATTGTCCTCATAGCGGATAAGGGTTGATTTAAATCCACAAGCTTCGCAAGCCAGTACTTTATTTTTCACATAGGTCTCCGAACCACCGTCGTGACCTACCAACACTGCTGCCAAATGAGGTTGCTTACCTCCATTGGCCATGATGCCTTTCACATCTTCCGCTATTTCAGCCTTAATAGCCGCTGCGGTTGCTTTACCGTCTATCAGTTGCATAAAGTTTATTTCGTTTGAATTGTTATGTTTCTGTGTCCTTTATCTATAAGAACATTACATCTTGGGCATTCCACCCTTCATGTGGCGCATGGCATTAGCCATCTGCATCATTTTCGAGCTATTGCCGCCTGTCATCATCTTCATCACCTTACGGGTCTGCTCAAACTGTTTGAGCAGGCGGTTCACATCTTCTATCTTTGAACCACTACCCTTTGCTATACGCTGACGACGACTTTGATTGATGATATCTGGGTTTGCACGTTCTTTGGGTGTCATCGACTGAATGATGGCCTCAACACCTTTAAAGGCATTATCATCGATATCCACATCCTTGATAGCTTTTCCTACACCAGGTATCATGGCTGCAAGATCTTTGATATTACCCATTTTCTTGATTTGCTGAATCTGACTCATGAAGTCGTTGAAATCAAACTTGTTCTTGCGAATCTTCTTCTCAAGTTCTTTGGCCTGTTTTTCATCAAACTGTTCCTGAGCACGTTCAACAAGTGATACGATATCACCCATTCCAAGAATACGGTCTGCCATACGATCAGGATGGAATACATCAATAGCTTCCATCTTTTCACCTGTTCCCACAAACTTGATGGGTTTGGTGACAACAGTACGAATGGAAAGGGCAGCACCACCACGGGTGTCACCATCGAGTTTGGTGAGTACTACACCATCGAAGTCTAGCCGATCGTTAAACTCCTTGGCAGTATTAACAGCATCCTGACCCGTCATGGCGTCAACCACGAAGAGCGTTTCATCTGGATTGACAGCCTCTTTGAGCGTAGCTATCTCGTTCATCATCTCCTCATCAACGGCCAAGCGACCAGCAGTATCGATGATGACAACATTATAGTTTTTAGCCTTCGCTTCACGAATGGCATTATTGGCAATCTCTACAACATTTTTATTATCTGGCTCGGAATATACAGGTACACCAACACTCTCGCCCACTACGTGCAACTGCTGGATAGCAGCAGGACGATAGACGTCGCATGCCACGAGCAATGGATTCTTATGCTGTTTGTTTTTCAGCATATTAGCAAGTTTTCCGCTGAACGTTGTCTTACCCGAACCTTGCAGACCTGACATCAGCACGATGGCAGGACGATTCTCTAATGTAAGTTCGACAGCTTTACCGCCCATCAGTTCAGCCAGTTCGTCGTGTACAATCTTCACCATCAACTGACTGGGCTTCACAGCAGTCAGCACATTCATACCCATGGCTTTCTGCTTTACACTATCAGTAAAGCTCTTGGCTACCTTATAGTTGACGTCAGCATCCAATAAAGCACGACGCACATCTTTCAAGGTTTCTGCCACGTTTATCTCGGTGATTTTTCCTTCACCTTTCAGTATCTTGAACGAACGTTCAAGTCTTTCACTTAAGTTTTCAAACATATCTTATTACTTATATCTTTGGTGCAAAGATACAAATTAGAACCCGAAATACCAAATTTTACTGCACGTAATGCTTGGGAAAAATACAACCGCCCCTTCTATTTGCACACCACAAAACGGAATGTGCAATATCTGTAATCGAGAATCGCCATCAGAGATGGAAAAGAAAAACGGCCGGCAGCATACCGACCGATTTCATACTAAACTAAACAAATACTATTACCATTTTTGTGTCTGTGATGTTCTTAACACGTTGCAAAGGTACGCCTATTCTCCCAATGCCACAATACCTAAAAATGAGGGATTAGCCAAACACAAAGCGTATGGACTCATAGATTTGCATGAATAGTATATAGAAAAGTATGAAAGGAGTAATACTACGGAGTCCATCCAACAACGAGTCATAGACATGCCCGATATGACGGATTCGCTCCATTACCGCTCCATATAACATGGATGAGGTGACGATGGAGAATGCCAATACAGGAAGGAGGCTTGAAGCGAATGGCGACGGAAACAGATGTCCGGTAGCGCTCAACAACACGGCATGGGGCAGTATGGTCAGCAAAAGTAATGCCACAGCATAGACCACCAAGAGTCCCAGACTCATCAGCAAGGCACGGCGTTCGCGATAGGTATTGCTGTAGGCCAATACTCCACATCGGCGCAAGCAACCATAAGCCATTCCCATCAACAATATATTCACCATCAATGGCGTTGCCAATATCTCAGAGAAATGTCCGAAAAACCAGCGCAATCCTTCACTAGACAGGAGAGAACGAACTTGATCGTTTGGAAATGCCGCACTCCATATCCACGAAAACAAGATTAACGCCACCTCTGCCATTGCCAAGGTTGTTGCAAAATATGCTAATCGCTTTTTCACCATATCGACATACTCATACTGATTACTCTCTTCACCTCTAATCGGTCAGTTTCATCACTCTGCGTCAGGTTCAAGATTGTCAAGGTCGAGGATACGCAACTCCAAGGCTCTTACCACCAAACGGGTGGCGTTAACACTCTCTCCTTCAGGAAAGAGTTTGTGGACCAGTTCATTCTGTCGTTTCTCCAGACTCTTCACGCCAAAGGGCATTCCCCGCAGGTTGGTAATCTGTTCTTTAGTATAGCCGAGGGCCAGATGACGCAGGAAACGCTCATCATATTCATCAATCTCATAGTTGACCAAAGCCTCTTGACGTACCAGTTGCATGGTAACATCCCGTTTGAAACGCTCAACAATCTTTTTGAGTATAGGTTCGTTGAATACCAGTTGTTTGCCTTCCAATACAGCTCCGACATCTGAACGAGTCAGCAATTCTCCACTTTTAAGAATGATGCCGTCTGCTCCCGCATCGAGTGCATCAACCCAGAGTTTCTCATTGAGAATCTCGCCGGTAAAAATCAGCACTTTTACCTCTTTATAGTTTTGTTTGGTCTGACGACAGATTTCCACGCCAACAGTTGTAGAACCTCCAAGTCCGAGGTCAAGCAATACCAAGTCCGGTCTTTGCTGACGGATCAGCTTCCAATAGTCAGCTTCATTGCTTGCCGTACCTATGATGTCGGCTTCAGGAATATCGTTTCTGATGATTCCTTCCGTGCCTTTAAGTTCCAACGGCACATCTTCTACGATAATAAGTTTAAAGTTTTCCATATTTGGGTAATGTTAATTTCACATAAGTTTTACCATCCTCTACTGTTGCCCAAATGCCACAACCACGCAAGTTTGTTGTTTCTCCATGATCGCGCACCACCTGTCGGCATAACAGATAAGGTATATGTTCTGAAGAGGAAGGGGTGAAGAGTGTTTCTGCCTCCTCCTTTGAAATATTCATGTGTGGTTGGGTAATAGTAAAGAGCCAATAACGGTTGTCTTTGCTCTCTACACTAACCTCGCTGTCTTTTTGCACCAAGATTTGCCACATCACATTCAGCGCATGGCTATCTCCCAAAACTTGATGACCATAGCAATCGACAGCCTTGAGATGAAGATGGAAGCGTTCCACTTGTCGAAGTGCTTGTTCGCTGAGAATACCATAGAGTTCGCGATAGTAGCTGACCACTTCTGCGAGATTGTTCTGATCATCTGCAGAAGCCAACTGTCGGATGCGGTTGGGATAATACATGGTCTCATGTTTTAGCGTTGACAAACAGTTGTCAAGTACGGCATTGGTAACATGAAGATTGCTACATTCAAGTTCTGCCCGCCGCAATTCGTCATCCGCCAGTTCGATATCTATGCGTTGTTTTTTCTCCCTATTGAACTGTTTATATAGTCGATGCCGATAATATTGCATATAGTAGGCTGGGATGAGAAGCATGAGGATGATGATGAGCAGAATGACCGCGATACGCTTATTAGATTGCGATTGCTGCATTTTTCGGCAATAGTCAGCAAGGGTATTGTCTGCTGAGAGTTCTTTATACAGTTGGGTGTAGGCCTTGTTATTATAAGCATAGAGTTGCCAATCGTGAAGGGCAAGGGCTGCCACCGCACTCTCATTACGAATGTCGAGCACTACTTGATAGTTGACATCAACACTATCGTGCAGCCACGCTATTTCTGGCGATAGTGTGGCACTCTCGTCAATCAGTTTCATGAGCAGGCAGCTGTCAGAGCGTTGTTTGAGATACTGCAAGTTAAGGTATTTCATGCATGAATCTGCAAATTCCAACGTGCGTTCATACGTTCCGTTGATATTGGAGAAATAGGCTGAGTCTGCATAGATATGAGCCTGATTGCGGTTATATTGAGCGACCATGGTGTTCCACCCTACCATTAGCAACAACAATACTGTGAGCGTACGACGAACTCCTTTGGGCAATCGGAAGGCAAACCTACTCCCCTTTCCTACTGCGCTTTCTGCAGTCAGCGTACAGACGCTGAAGATGCTGCTTATCTTACGGTATTTCTCAATAATACCTTTACAGTTCATCAATCCGAAGCCATGCGAGCGTTGTTCTCCTGTTGGCGTTTCGCCCACATGATCTATTACTGGCTTGGCATCGAAGAGATGGTCGAGGGTCTGTTGGTCCATTCCTTTGCCGGTATCGCTAACCGTTACCTCCACGTATGTTTCAGTTTCGCTGGCGCTGACCGTCACGAGTCCATTACGTTCTGTAAACTTCCGGGCATTATCTGCCAACGTATTAAGCATGAAGAGGGTGAGCACTCTGTCGGCCTTGACTACTGCGGTAGTTGGTTCCACTTCGAGTGTCACTTGTTTCATATTGAATCCTGTACGACTATGGGCAACAATATCAAAGAGTCCTTGAAGTGGGAAACTCTCGATATGGAGATTCAGACTGCCTTGACGCAATTGAATCCATTGTGTCAGCACATCATTATATTTATTGATTTGATCGGTCAGTTCCTGAATATAGCCAAGCCGTTCCTGCCGTATCTTGAGCATATTCTGCTGTTCATCAGTCGAAGGTTTAGCATGAGGAGTGTCCCCGAGTCGCTTCACTTCATGGATAATACGGTCTATGAGTGGTATGATGCTGATGACAAGTGCGACCTTGGCCCGCTGTTCCAAATGCTGTTTTTCGTTGCGCTCCACCCTCATCCATGCTTCTGCAACTTCTTCTTGCTTTTGTTCCAGGATCTCTGTCAGTTGGTTGTCCTGCTTCTGCCTGCGGTTCATGCGGTTGAAGATCCAAAGTAACAGTATCAGCAGGAAGATGGCCACGATAACGGCTATTATCATGACGTTAAGTTGCATGGAAACCACTTCATACATATTGGCGCGTGCTTCTAATTCACGATCCTGACGAGTGCGTTCCTGTATATCGATATAAACATTGCGGTTATAATCGCTTTGGGGTTTATCGTTGAGAGCCGCATAGGCCACACTCATCTGTTCGCGAATACTTGCCACAAGGTCTGGAGCCTGATTGATGCGTTTGTCTGCCAATGCTTGGTAAAGGTGTTTGAGGGCTTGGCGGTCGTCTCCCATGACATGGTAGCATGTGGCCAGCGTGCGGTGTGCACCTGCAATCTGATAGACATCGCCAAACTGCCGGAACAGCATGAGTGCCTCTTCTGCCAGTTGCAGGTCATTCTGACGTTCTGCCAAAGCCTCTTTGGCGTTGGCTTCAAAGTAGGGATAATGACAACGTTCTGCCATGGAAACACAATGGAAAAGATTTTCTATTTCTTCGTTGGCAATATCTTCGGCTGTTCCCTCTATGATAATACCTCCTGCGCCGATATTGTAGAGGTAATTAAGATACTGTGCTGTGTCGCGACGCACATCATCCTCGTTGATTTGTCGAATGGCATTGGAGGCTTGTCGCTCCAAACCTACATAATAATAGTAGGTGGAATTGACGATGGCCAATTCGCTCTCGGCATAAATCATCCGTCGGGTATCTCTTGGCGAGAGTGCTGCACGCTCTTCGTTGATACGGCGCAAACAGTTTAGTGCTCGTTCGCGATGCTCATAAAAATCACGATTGCGAGAACGACGTTGACAGAGTCGCATCAGTTGCACTTGCGAGACGAGTTGTTCTATCTGATTGTCGGTTAGCGTAGCAGCCTCTGTCAGTTGCTGTTCTGCCTTGGCATAATCCATCCGGACAATATTGGCGAAGGCCAGATTGTTGAGTGCTTCTGCCTTTCCGTCATCGTCATACTGTGCCAGTTGGAGGGCTTTTCGGGCATAATGCTCCACAGAATCCAACGAGCGGTAATGGGCTTCATAGGCCTTGTCGTTGAATTGTTGTACATCTTGCCGTGGAGGAGCCTGACATGAGCTCGTCAGCAGAAGGAGTGCTAATGGTGCAATAAAAAAAGCGTAAAGGAGATTAAGAAATGAACTCTCTGCTTTTATCGCATCGTGTTTCATATCTTAATCTCCTTTTGTTTATGATGATAATAAGCCGATGATTTTCTCCTTTTAGCAAAGGGAGTGAGTCATCATGCGCGAGCAGCGGCTACATAGCCAAGTGCTTCCTTGCACTTGTCGGTAACATACTGCCAGTCGCCGGCTTTTACCTTGTCAGCGGGGAAGAGCTTCGAGCCCATACCTACGCAATAGACGCCAGCCTTGAACCATGCTTTGAGGTTTTCGGCTTCTGGAGCCACACCACCTGTAACCATGATTTTTGACCAAGGCATTGGAGCCTTCAGACCTTTTACCATGTTGGGACCTACCACATCGCCAGGGAACACCTTGGTCAGGTCGCATCCCAGTTCCTGGGCTTTACCGATTTCGCTGACTGTCATGCAGCCTGGGCAATAAGGCACAAGGCGGCGGTTGCACACGGGAGCAATTTCGGGATTGAACAATGGACCAACCACGAAGTTGGCACCCAACTGCAGATAAAGAGCTGCTGTGGGAGCGTCAACTACAGAACCGATACCGAGAGCCAGTTCGGGGCACTCTTTATCAGCCCATTTCACGAGTTCACCAAAAATCTCGTGGGCGAAATCGCCACGGTTGGTAAATTCGAATGCACGGACACCACCTTCGTAGCAGGCTTTTACCACATTCTTACAAACCTCAAGGTCTTTATTGTAGAATACAGGAACCATTCCTGTATCGCCGATTTTCTTCAGTACGGCTATCTTATCAAATTTACTCATAATGATTGCTATGATTAGAATGATTAGCGCTGAACACGTCCGTTGGCATTTCCGCCAGCCAAAGCCTCTACCTCGTCAGCACTTACAAGGTTGAAGTCGCCGTTGATAGTATGCTTCAGAGCTGAAGCAGCTACTGCAAACTCAAGGGCTTCACCCTGAGTTTTCTTGGTGAGCAGACCATGGATCAGACCACCAGAGAATGAGTCGCCACCACCTACGCGGTCGATGATGGGGTTGATCTCATAACGCTTCGACTGATAGAACTCCTTGCCATCGTAGATCAAAGCTTTCCAACCGTTGAAGGTTGCTGAGTAAGACTCACGAAGAGTAGATACTACATATTTGAAGCCGAAAGTTTCCTTCATCTGCTTGAAGATAGTCTCATAACCTGAAGCATCGGTCTTTCCACCTTCTACATCGGCATCGGGTTTGAATCCGAGACAGAGTTCTGCGTCTTCCTCGTTACCAATACATACATCAACATACTGCATAAGTGGACGCATGATAGAGATTGCTTTCTCTGAGGTCCAGAGCTTCTTACGGAAGTTCAGGTCAACAGAAACGGTCACTCCGTGACGCTTAGCAGCCTCACAAGCCAGACGGGTCAGCTCGGCAGCTTTGTCAGAAATGGCAGGAGTAATGCCTGACCAATGGAACCACTGAGCACCTTCCATGATTTTATCAAAGTCGAAATCGGATGCATCAGCCTCGGCAATAGCGCTGTTGGCACGGTCGTAGATAACCTTTGATGGGCGCATAGAAGCACCAGTCTCTGCATAGTAAAGACCGACCCGGTCACCACCGCGAGCCACAAATTCGGTATTCACGCCATAGCGGCGCAGTGCGTTAACGGCAATCTGACCAATCTCGTGCTTGGGCAGTTTGCTGACAAAATAGGCTTCATGACCATAGTTGGCCACTGAGATTGCCACATTAGCCTCACCTCCACCGGGGATGATGCGGAATGATTCACTCTGAATGAAACGGTCGTTGCCGTTGGGTGACAGGCGAAGCATAATTTCGCCCAATGTTACGATTTTTGCCATTTGTTTTAGTAATTATCTGCTGTTTGATATTTTGTTTGCAAAAGTACATATTAAATTTCAAACGTGCAAATTCTATACTGTTTTTTCGATTTAAATATGCCGTAAACGTTTTAGTCTGACCTTTTTTTGCCCCTAAAGACGGCAGAAACAGACTATAAGAGTCATGCTATTCCGTATTGGTTATCATACACCTATTTTATATATATGTTTCAGAGTTTCTTCAGCACTTGATAGAATTTCTTCAGAACATCCACAATACCTTTATACAACTTTCGCATGATTCCGCCACAGCTTGCCACTCTTCATTTCTTACCATCAAACTCCCATTATCGTCTGTTATTTCTTGGGACTTACTTAGGACTCACTTAGGACTTATCGCTTGTAAACATCCCGAAGCCATTCCCAAGGCATCCCGAAGCCGAGAGCAAAGGCTTAAGTTTACTTTAAGACTATGCCGA
>SAMEA3663093__coassemble_919_pt1 | contig 13273 bp, 13 predicted proteins | sample SAMEA3663093__metabat2_low_PE_021 | metagenome-assembled genome bin SAMEA3663093 (sample SAMEA3663093) | pig gut metagenome | biome: pig gut; feature: pig-associated habitat; material: faeces | place: France | collected 2012
AACGTTTTCGTTAAGCCAAATGAGCAGAATAAAGCTCGCTTTAATTCTGCCATGGCGAGAAAACGAAGGATGAAATCCAACACTTCTTCATCTCCATAGCTCTTCTGCTGGAGGTCAGACCAGTCGAACATGTTGTCATTTTCGATAAGCAGATTGTCTGCAAGTTTCCATCCGTCGTTTCTCGAAGTCCACGGTTGAGGCTGATAACCGGCTATCATTCTCAGAATGGAATCGTTCATCTGATTATGGCCCCCTTCGTTCCATAGACGTAAAACAACAATACATCCTCGGCGGGCAGCCTCTTGGGCAAATGTTATTACTTCGTCGATGTACTGTTGAGGATTGTCTGTGTTGTTTCCTTCGCGCGAATGGAGTGAAATTTGCAGTTTGTGGGGTAGGGCATCCAGCATGTCAGAGCGTTGTGAAAGGAGAGTACCGTTGTGGTAACCACTGGTATGAAGCCTTTGTTGCGCGCCTTGTGTATAAACTGTGTTCAAGATAACATCGGGTGATGTCGTATTTCGTATTCATAGTCCATAGGTTGTTTGAAGTGATAAAGGTAATGAAAAAACTTTGGAAACAACAATAAAAAAGTAATGAAATAAAATTTTTATTACCGATAGTATTGTTATTCCTGTTTTTTCCCTAATTTTGCATCATGATGAATGTAAACAGATAGATTGCAGAAAAACAATAATAATTAAAAAACACAGAAAACAATGAAAATTAAAGGTTTAATGACTTTTGCCCTCCTCGCCATGGCGATGTCAGCGTCAGCACAGGTGCAACTGATGTTTTTTGACGGTGGTCGCCACGTTATCGAACGTAATAAAAACTCTACTGGATGGATGCCGGTGACGAGGATCCCTGTTTCGATATTGTGAACTATAAAAAGGCCGGCAATAAGGAAACATTTACACTGAAACGCAAGGAAAAAGAAAATGATGGAAGCCCCGCAACCTATAATGTCACACTTATTGTGGATGGTGACAAAACCGTGGAACTGAACGTTTCGGGCAAGGGATCCTATGGTGTGCAGAAGTTTTCGGGTAAGGTAAGAAACACTTCGGGAGATGATTATGAAGACGATCGACTGAAAAAATATTTCAATGGATTGGCTGGCAATCCCACTACCGACGCATCTATGCCTGTCGGCAAAGGCAAAATGAATGCTCCTACCAACGTGAACGATGTGAAGGAACAAGGTGCCAAAGGAACTGCCGATAAAGTGAAAGATGCGGCTAAGGGTGCATTTGGAAAAGTCAAAGGCGTGTTTGGCAAGAAAAAAAAGTAATATGTTTTGTCATATTACATTTGTATGATGTGAAAGATAGGGCTGGTTTCCCAATGTGGAATCCAACCCTATTCGCTTCTCTTAGTATTGATTCCATAATGCAAGGCGTGGCGCAATGTTCGCATACAGAAAATTCAGTTTTCAAGAAAATTTCGACCACTCGACCATACCTATAGTATAACATGCAGTAGGTTTGAGATTTAAGTGGTGGTCGAAGCCTAAAATATTCGATCACCATCGACCACCATCGACCACGCGAATTTTTTCATCTATCGTAAACAAGATATACTAAGTGGGCCATGGTGTCGATGTCTAATTGGGGTTGCTGATGTTTGTCAACGCTTTTTCAAACCTTGATAATATTTTTATCAAACGTTGGATAACACCTTTATCAAACGTTGGATAATACCTTTATCAAACGTTAGATAATACTTTTATCAAACGTTGGATAATACTTTTGTCAAACGTTGAAAAAAACTTTGCCAAACGTTAGACAATACTCTTGCCAAACGTTGGACGATACCCTTGTCAAACGTTGGACGATACCCTTGTCAAGACTAACAAACACAATAATATAGGCAACAGGCCCGATCTCAATTCTGTCATTCCCGTTACTACCGGCGCTATGGTGTCAGGAAACGGATGGCAGAGTGTGAAGTTTGGCAAATCGGCAACTGGCAGATAAATCGCTCTACAGTGTTTCGATACACAAGACGGTACTCCGCTCTCTGTTGCTGAGATATATCTGAGAGATGTCAACGGGCAACGCATTGCTCGCGACCAATGGCAGGTGAAATATGCTAATAGCGAGAACGAAAATGGAAATCACACTGGAGACAAAGCTTTTGACCTGCAAGAGTCAACGTATTGGCAAACGGAAGAGTCGGCAGAGATGCCACATCTCTTGGTGATTTCTCTGATGTTTTCTTATTCTGAAGAGGAATTGTAAAATGCATAATGAAGAAAAGTATCTGTTATAGGTATGTTTTTGAACAACATTCGATTTTTTTTTCGTAATTTTGTGGCATAAAATCAAGTAAATATAAGATATGAAAACGATTACATCTGAAACCGGAGAGAAAATAAAGATTGTTGTAGGTGACATAACTAAGTTAGAAGTAGATGCCATCGTTAATGCTGCCAACAAGACTCTGCTGGGTGGAGGTGGCGTGGACGGCGCTATTCATAAAGCCGCTGGTATTGGACTTCTGAAAGAGTGTAGAACCTTAGGTGGCTGTAATGTGGGTCAAAGTAAAATGACAGGAGCATATCGACTGCCTTGTAAGAAAGTCATTCATACCGTTGGACCTGTATGGTATGGTGGCTCTGACAATGAACGCAAAATGCTGGAATCTTGTTATGATACCGTAATGCAACTTGCAGAGGAACATCATTTGAAGAGTATTGCTTTTTCATGTATCAGTACCGGAGTATTTGGCTTTCCGAAAACTGAAGCAGCACAAATTGCAAAACGTGTTATCTGCGAACATATCCGAAACGGCTACGATGGAGAGGTTATCATTTGTTGCTTCTCTGAAGATGATGCCCAGTATTATCTCTAGGGGAACTGGGCCTTATAGCTCAGCTCCTTAAATATCAATCATCCTGCATCGCAAAGTCTGGCTTGATACTAGAAAAAACATAATTACTCATGTATCGTTCTATTATTGGAAAGGAATAACTAAAAAGAAAATCCGCATAACTCACCTGAGCTATGCGGATTTATCTATCTATACCTTTCGGTAGTTATCTATACTTACTTCACCTCCTCAAATATAAACGCTATTGTGTATCATGCGATTACAAATACGCGTAAACGATAAGAGAATGTAAAAGGGGCTGTAAAGCCAAACAAAAATAGAAATCCCAAGTAAGGGACTATTTGTTCTATAAATCCAAACTATCCTCTTTTAGAAGGAAGTCGAAAAGACCGATTGTGAGTATTCCCTCCTCGTTTCGACGAGGCATAATGTGGTCTTTCACAATGATAACCTTTTTGAAAGAGTCATTGATGTTGGTCAGAGAACGAGACTCCTGTATTTCCTTTTCTCTGTCAGGTATAGACAATGCCGACTGCACATAGTATTTTTTGCTTCCAAGACTGGCGATGAAGTCCACTTCAAGTTGGATACGAACCCATTTGCCATCCTTGTCTTGCTTCTTTATCTCCACCATTCCGACATCAACACTGTAACCACGTACAAGTAATTCATTGTAGATGATATTCTCCATGATGTGCGTTTCCTCTTGTTGACGCATATCTAAGATAGCATTTCTCAAACCGATGTCTGAAAAATAATATTTTGTGAGCGTGTTGATATATTTCTTCCCTTTTATATCGTAACGTATAGCTTTGTTCAGCAGGAACGACTCAGACAGATAGGTGAGGTAATTCGCAATCGTCTGACTGCCAATGCTTACATTCTTAACACTTTTGAAAGTGTTCGACAATTTAGTAGGATTGCATGGAGCACCTATAGACGAAGCCAAAATTAGCACCAACTCACGCAGTTCATTATCGTTTTTGATTTTATGCCTTTCGATAATATCTGCCAAATAAACTGTTTCAAACAAACCCTTCAAGTAGTTGATTTTCTTTTCTTCGGTTTCAAAAGACTGTATAAGTGGCAAACCTCCATAGGTGTAATATTCGCGCCATGCATCCTGCTTGTCACCGCCAACGGCAGAATAAAACTCCGCAAAAGACAATGGATTAACATGGATAGTTTCTCCTCGACCACGAAACTCCGTTGGGATATCTGAAGATAGGAAGTGAGAGTTACTGCCTGTCACGTATGTGTCAGCATTATCAATATGCCGGAAGCTGTTCAACACATCAACAAACTCATCCATCAATTGCACTTCATCAATAATGATGTAATACAGTTCTTTGTCCTTGATTCTGTCATGAACATAGTGAAGCATAGTGTCTGGATTTCTCAGTTCCTTGTTCATGCGGTCTTCAAGGTCAATGCGGATGATGTGGTCATCAGCCACCCCATTATCTAATAGGTAGTGATAGAACAAGACGTTCAGCAGATACGACTTGCCACATCTGCGGATTCCTGTTACCACTTTGGTAAAGCCATTCTGACGGCTTTCTATCAACTGCTTTAGATACCTGTCTCTTTTTATCTCCATCATTTGCATTATATTTTTGCCAGTATTGGCAACTTTTTACAGTGCAAAGGTAACATTTTTTATTCTACCACACAAGTTTTACATTAAAAAACTGCCAATCTTGACATAATTTTAATGCAGAGATAGTAAGAGTGACCAAAATTTAGTTTCAAATTGAGGCAAACTCAAAGCATTTGGAGAAACGAACTTTTTATGATTTTCTCTGAACTTTTCTCCGAACCAAACACATCTTTCTTCGAACTATCATTGCCTCCATATATGAATGCGATTTCCGCGGAGAAAACCATATGGTTGTCAGTCATTTCAAAAGATATTTCAAATACACATTATATTTAATAATAAGCATGAATATTGTCATGTACTCATCAAAAGATTGGTCTTTTAATCAAATTTTGGCTTATTTATGGAGTTTTTTTGAGCATATCAGCATTTGTCTCGATTATTTTTTGTAACTTTGCCGTCAAACAACAGAAATCTATCATGGCAAAGTTAAATCGTATAAGAGTCGTTCTCGCAGAACGTGACCTAAACAACAAGTGGCTATCCGACAAACTCGGTAAGGATCCTGCTACAGTGTCCAAATGGGTCACCAATACCACTCAGCCCAGCCTTGAAGCCCTCATTGCAATAGCCAATGCGCTTGAAGTGCCTGTGCAGGAGTTGGTGAGACAGGAAGAATTCAATCAAGAGAAATAAGTCGAAATGACGTACGAAGCAAGAGCAGAGCTAAAGTTTGTTTTGGCTATGCCTTGCAAGAAGGAAGAAGACGAAGTCAAATGATAACAAAAGACGAAATACAAGAACTGCTGCATAGCACGGAAACCTATCGAGTGGAGCGAACCACGTCAACAGGTGACATGGATAAGTTCCAAGAGGCTATCTGTGCCTTTGCTAACGATCTGCCCAATTCGCGCAAGAATGGCTACCTGATATTGGGTGCTTACGACAACGGAGAGTTGTCGGGGTTGAAGGTCACTGATGACTTACTGAAGAAGATTGCAGCCATACGCAGCAACGGAAACATCCTGCCTATACCTGTTATGAGTGTTGACCGTTTCCAGTTCCCAGAAGGTGACTTATTGGTTGCTGAAGTTAGTCCGTCCGACCTGCCTCCTGTACGCTATCGTGGACGAACTTTTATTCGTATCGGCCCTCGTCGTGACATAGCTACGGAAGCAGAGGAGCGCATATTGGCAGAGCGTCGAATGTCTTTCATGGCCACGTTCGACACGATGCCCTGTTTGGCTGCCAAGCTAAATGATGTCAATACGGACTTGCTAAGCACAAAGTATTTGATACCGCTATTAGGTAATGAGTTGGTGGAATCTGACACTCGTCCCATCGAGGAACAGATGGCCGCTGTGGGTATGTATGACACGGAGCACCAATGCCCCACATACGCAGCAGTTGTTCTATTTGGCTACAAGCCGCGCCGTTTTATGCCAGGTCTTTATGTGCAGTATGTGTGTTTCAAGGGTGAGGACGTGACCAGTGAGGTAGAGAACGAAATGCAGTTGGAAGGCAACTATTGCGAACTGTTACCACGCCTGGAATCACTTTTGGAGTTGTCAGTCATCAAGAAGAAACCCGTTTTTGTTTCTATCCTTCGCGAGGAGATGGTCAGCAACTACCCCTATCAGGCTATCCGAGAGCTTCTTCTCAACGCCTGTATGCACCGCGATATGCAGAGTAATACGCCACTTCGCTTTTATGAGTTTGCCAGCCATCTGGAGATTCTGAATGCGGGCGGCTTGTATGGCAATGCCCGCCCTGAGAATTTCCCAAGTGTGAACGATTATCGCAATCCACTTGTAGCCAGTGCCATGAAGACGCTGGGCTATGTCAATATGTTCAATCGAGGTGTAGGCCAAGTCCAGACTGACCTGAAGGAAAATGGCAACCAACCCGCAGAGTTCAACGTTAATCTTATCACGGCATTCAAGGTTGATGTGAAAGTCTCACAGAGTTATACCAACGAAAATGGCGGAAAAATTGGCGGTAATGTCGTAGAAAATGTCGTAGGAAAAGATCTTAATGACGTAGAAAAAACCTCAGATGTCGTAGAAAACATAGAAAATGTCGTAGAAAACATTCTTGCAAGCATATCTAAGAATTCAACCATATCCACAAAAAAACTGGCAGCGATGTGTTCTCTTTCTGAAAGACAGGTACAGCGTATCATGACCAAATTGAAAGAACAATGTGTTATCCGTCGCATTGGGCCAGATAAAGGTGGACACTGGGAAATAATAGCACCACAGTCTTTGGAGAAAGATACTCAAGAATACTATTAGAAGTAAACAAGAATATAAAAACGAAATATAACTCTGATGGATTACGACAATGGATTCATATTGCAGAAAACGGTGGACTGGTCGTTGCTGAATGACAACTCCACGAACATCATTATCATCAGTCCGAACTACCATCGCATCATCCACAAGAACAATCCGCACTTCAACCGCAAGAAGTTCCAGTTCGAGTTCGAGAATGGCGAGGTACTGAGGCTAAAACTGTATGAACATTTGAAAGTTTGATACTTTATGGAGATACTATCACATTTCAGAACCATAGAAGAGCTTACTAAAACACTCTCGCGAGAACAAGGATTACTGAGCGAGATGTTTGAGAAGCGGAAACTGATGAAGTTTCCGCAAGGACTGGCTTTGGAATTGGTGGGTGGTAATGAAGCCCGACTGAGAAAACTGCTGGATTATGGTGTACTAGTGGAAACGGGTAATACAGTAGAGATTGAGAGTGACTATCTCAATTTCTTTGAAGAAGTATTGAACGTGAACGAGGAAATTAGTGTTCTGAGCGTACAGGAATGTATCAACACTCTAAAAGAACACATTGGCTATTTCTTACAAGAAACGAATACCAACCGTAAGGCAGGATATCAGGATAGTGTACGGCAACTACTGAAGAAAACGGGATTCAGGACTCTGAAGAATGTGGTGGACCTGAAACGCAATATGGATAATGCGTATAAGCAAGAGCCTAACTATATTATCAAGAAAAAGAAACTTCAGAACCTTGATGAGAAAAGTCACAGTATCCGTTCGATGATACGTGAATGTGAGAAACTGATGGACAATGAGTACGCCTTCTTCCTGATGGCCAATGATCCACACATGGCAAAGACGTGCAGCGACGTGAAACACGACTTTGTAGAGGCGTACCATGCGTTGATGGAAATAGACAGGCAGATTATTGTTTATATCAACCAGATAGAACAGCAGAACCAACTCTATAAGAAGATACGTAAGCTGAAATATCTGCAAGACCAGTTGCTTATCAAGACAGATACCAATCTGGTGCAGGTGCTGGATGAAAGTAATCCGCTATGGATGGAATCCCGCCAATACAGCAAAATAAGGCTCTCTTTGGAAATGCTTAGAGAGAATGACCAGATAGTAAGCATTCTGAGACGGATAGCCGAGCGCAATGGTCTGCGGAAAACAGCCAGGACAGAGGCGGAACCGCTGACAGACGAGGACTTGCAAGACCATGTGCAGCGGTTAAAAGGTGTCGATCCTGCTGAGGTATGGAATGCCTTTTCTGCTTCGAGCTACAACCTGTTTGATTTCATCCTGAGATATGATTATAAGACCAAGCGTGATATAGAAGATCACGCAGCTCTCTTTTGCCAACTGGTCATTTTGCATCCTGAAGAATGCCGAATGACAGGGAAATACGCCACCTATCAAGACATTGAATATCCTATCATCTATGCGAAATAATACTCAACGAATATACGAGCGACTGAGCCGCGGAGAATTCCTTTCGGTGGACAGTACTGAAGCCTCTATCCGTCATCTGTACGAGGATATTGAGGAGAACTTCGACGATTATGCAGACTTCTTCAAAGAGATTGGTTTGCAATTGGAGAGTGGCAACGGCTACTTTTACTTCTCACGTATTGGTGAGGGTAAACAATCCATAGAACAAAAGTTAGAGAGTTTTTCGAAATGGCTTGACTATCTGGACTTCCTGAAGACCTATAACCAGTCGTTTACGGCGGGCTATCAGTTCCGAAAGAGCAATCTGATAGAGCAGATCAGCCTGGACATTGAACTGAAAGAGAAAGCAGGTCATCTCTATAAGAAATATGGCGTAGGCTCCTATTTAGAGATAGTGAACAAACTGTTGCAGGAAATGCAGAGTATGGGCTTTGCCGAGTGTGTCAGAGAGCAGGACGAAACCTATAAGATTACATCTGCATTTCACTATGCTGAAGAACTGGTTAACATGATTCAAATAGCCAACGAAGATGAAATACCTGAATAAGATCATATTTATCAATAGCGCCAATATACCCTACGCTGAAATTTCTGTAGATGGCAACGTACATTTCACGGGAACCCAAGGTGTGGGCAAGAGTACTGTGCTGAGGGCATTACTTTTCTTTTATAATGCTGATAAGCATCGCCTTGGCATACAGCAAGCTCAAAAGTCGTTTGACGAGTTCTATTTCCGCCAGTCAAACTCTTATATCCTTTACGAGGTAATGCGCGACAATGGGGCATACACTATTTTGGTGAGCCGTTATCAGGGACGTGCCTCATGGCGATTCATAGATGCTCCTTATCAGCGTGATTGGCTCGTAGATGAAGACAAACAAGTGTTGAGCGATTGGGTTAAAATACGCGAGCGAATCGACAAAAACGTGTCTGTATCTGCAAGAATAGATTCTGGCGTGATGTTTAAGGATATCATCTTTGGCAATACTCACGACCACAAATACACTCGCTATGCCTTGGTGCAGAGTGCCCATTATCAGAATATTCCACGAAGCATTCAGAACGTATTTCTGAACACCAAACTGGATGCCGACTTCGTGAAGAACACCATCATACAATCTATGGCAGATGAGGATCTTCCCATCGACCTGCAGACTTATAGAAGACTGGTGACTGACTTTGAACGCGAGTATGACGAAATAGACTGCTGGTTCAGGCAGACTCGTGACGGTAACTACCCTGTGCGCCAACAGGCAGTGAAGATTGCTGAACAGGGGAGGAGAATCGTGGCTCTCGACCAGCAATTATTAGATGTATGGCGGATGTTGAATCACGCTGTGGCTGAAAGCGAAGAGAAGATACCACTCTTGGAATCTGAGGCTACTGAACTAAAAACAGACATCGATAAAGAGTGCACCCGTGAAAAAGAACTTACAGCAGAATATGAAAAGGAAAAAGATGCGCTGAACCAAGAATTGGGAGGCAAAAAGAGTAAACTGAAAGAGATCGTTCAGGCAAGAAAAGAATTTGAAGCACTGGGTATCGAAGAGAAACTTGCATTGGCCGCTCGTGAAGAAAGCATCAAACAAGAGACTGCTGATAAGCAAATGTTATTGGATGACCTATTGAAAACCCATGCGTCGATAGAGGAAAAATACAATATCGCCAAAGGGAAGCTGGAGAATGCCCGTCAGTCATTTGAAAATGCTCAAAAAGAAGCCTATTATCAGAAGCAAGAGTCATTGCAAAAGGAACGAAAGCTGCTAGAGGATGAACGAACGAAAAACAGAAACTCACTAATGGATGCCTTCAACAATTGGCGGCATGAATCGGATGAGCGACTGGAGTTGTTACAGAAAGAACAAAACAGGGCTGACAATACCGTAAAAGATTTGCGCTTGTGGCATCCCAAGGCTTATGAAGTGACTCAGATAAAGGAACAGCTTCGGAAATTGGAGGTAACAGAAAAGGAGAACGCTGCACGACAAACAGCCGTAAAGAGTCAGATTGCTCAGATCACCACTGAGTATGAGATGAAAGAAGCAGAACTGAAACAGGTCTCTCAGCGCGAGCAAGAACGTTTAGAAACTAACCGATCACAGTATAGAGAGCAAATCACCAAGATTGAAGAATTGCTTTCAAATCTTGACGGTTCGTTGTATCAATGGTTAACAGAAAATGCTGAAGGTTGGGAAGAGACCATCGGAAAAGTGGTTGATGAAGAAAGAATCCTATATGCCGGAGGACTTGAACCCCAATTTGTAAAAGCAGCATCTGATGGCTTATTTGGTGTCAAGCTGAACTTAGACAACATTGATGCCGTACATCGTACCCCCGATGATTATCGTACAGAGAAGAAACATTTGGAAGAGCAACTGCAACAGACAAACCGAGAACTGACACAACTGCCTGTCACACTTCAAGAGGACATTTCGAAACTTGGAAAGAAATATGCTGTTCAGCTCAATCCGCTCCGTCAGCAAGCAACATTGTTGAAAGTGGAAGAAGAACAGATTCCCGTAAAGCGTCAGGATCTGCAAAATCAGCAATACAAGTTGGAGATGGAAGAGCAAGATCTGATTGCACAGGAAAAGGAAATGCGTGAACGGGCTTTCAATGAGGCTCTGCTTAAAGTACAGGCAGAAAAAGAAGTTCGCGAGGCGAAAGAGGCTAAGAATAAAAAGGAACTCAAAGACCTTGATACAGCCTTCAACAAAACCTCAAAAGCCCTTGACGAAGAATTACGTGCATTCAAGGTGTTGCAGGACAAAGAAGCGACCACTAGAGATCAAGAGTTCGATGCTCAAATGTCTCAACTTGACGAACAGCAGAAAGCAGAACTGGCAGGAAAGGGCGTGGATGTGACGCTGCTGGAACAATACCGCAAAGCTTTAGACGCTCTCAAGGAATTGTCGAAACAGATAGAAGCAGAACGTACAACGGTCATCAGATATCGTGATGCAGAGCAAAATCTGTTTGCGAAAGAACCTGTAATCAAGAAGAGTATCAAGGACATTGAGCAACAGCTTGCAATGATGCGTCAACGCTATGAAGACAAGCGTACCCGTATCGAGAAGAAACAGCAGGAGTTGGAAGAACGTCAGAAGTCGATTCTGAAGGACTTGACGCACAGACGTGAGGGACTAAACCAATACCATCAAATAGTGGAGAACGAGCATCTTGTGCCAGACACATTCCTCTCAGATGACAAACTGATAGTGGGCCATCAGGACTGTCAACAACTCATCAGCCAATTGAGAGGAATAGTCAATCAGAAGCGGGAAACGATAGAAAAACTGAAGGATACTGTTATCAACTTCAATCGCAACTTCAAGCCTCAGAATGCGTTCCATTTCAATACGATGCCTGTAACAGATAATGATTATTTGCAGATTGCTGTTGATTTGCAAGACTTTATGGACAACAACAAAATTGAAGAGTTTCGCCGTCGCACCAGTGAGCATTATAAAGATATTCTGGGACGTATCTCTACAGAAATTGGTGCGCTAATGAAGCGTAGGTCAGATGTGGACAGCGTGATACTCGATATCAACAGGGATTTTGTAGAGAAGAACTTTGCTGGTGTCATTAAAAGTATCGAACTCAGAGCCAATGAGTCATCCGACAGACTCATGCAGTTGCTCATGTCCATTCATGACTATACAGTGGATAATGCGTTGTCGATTGGTGAACTCAACCTTTTCTCAAGCGACAATCTTGACGAGGTGAACCGCAAGGTTGTAGATTACCTGAAGAGTCTCTCCCATCAGTTGCAGGATGAACAAAGTCGCCCAACGGTATCACTTGGCGATGCATTCCGTCTGCAGTTCAGAGTGAAAGAAAACGATAATGATACGAACTGGGTAGAACGTATCAATAATGTGGGGTCTGATGGAACTGATATTTTGGTTAAGGCAATGGTGAATATCATGCTTATCAACGTGTTCAAAAAGAAAGCAGAAAGGAAGAATGGCAATTTCATCGTACATTGTATGATGGATGAGATTGGGCGACTTCATCCCAATAACATCAAAGGCATTCTACAGTTTGCCAATTCGCGTAACATCTATCTCATTAACAGTTCGCCAACGTCATATAACCCATACGATTACAAATACACCTATCTACTCAGTAAGCATGGTGTAAAGACAAGAGTGGACAAATTGTTGAAACGAACAAAATAGGACTGAATTATGGCAATAAGCGCATCCATACAAGCATTGATTTCTGGTGAGCAGGTGGCTGGTTCAAAGCTAAGCAGCAAACTGCTTGATGAACTGATGGCAGAAGGGCTGTTGTCAGTGGTGACTCATGGTTCGAGAAAATCATATCGCGCTCGCGACGTTGAGGCTTTGAAAAGATGTCTCATAGACAAGGATGAAAGCTATCGAACGCTTGAAGTCAGCAGTTTCGATTCTCGTGCTTCTTTGGCGGCAGAAACAGGAAACTCTAAGTTAATGACAGTTCGCTCTTGCCCTGGCTTCCCTGTTAATAGCTACGAGCCCATCTCATGTTCACTTTGCGACAAAGATTTTGTTGTCAATCCACATGAAGGCAGCTTTGTGTTCATCGACAACTGGCGGCAATTTTCTATTCCTCAAGACATAGTCGTTGTGGGTATTGAGAACATGGAGAACTTCCGTAGGATTCGTCAGCAAAAGAAATTGTTTGAATCTGTGCTGGGTAATATGCCGCTGCTGTTTGTCTCTCGCTATCCACAATCGACAGACCTGCGTAATTGGCTTATGGGTATTCCAAATAGGTACGTACACTTCGGTGATTTCGATTTAGCAGGAATTCACATCTTCCTGACAGAATTCCAAAAATATCTTGGTGATCGTGCATCGTTCTTAATCCCTTCTGATATTGAACAACGATTGACTCAAGGTTCTGCAACTAGGTATAATATTCAATACAACAAATTTCATACACTTCGGTGTACTGATACAAAATTGCAGTCGTTGATTGGGTTGATCATGAATTATCATAAATGTTATGACCAGGAAGGGTACATTATAAAATAAAAACAATAGTTACGCATATGAAGATTGGAATTTATGAGCAGATAATCAACCAGTTGTTCGAAGAGAAAATC
>SAMEA3663093__coassemble_1323_pt1 | contig 9280 bp, 7 predicted proteins | sample SAMEA3663093__metabat2_low_PE_021 | metagenome-assembled genome bin SAMEA3663093 (sample SAMEA3663093) | pig gut metagenome | biome: pig gut; feature: pig-associated habitat; material: faeces | place: France | collected 2012
TTTTGGGGGTAGCCTGAAGGCTAGATGTTTTGGAGTAGCGAAGACAGAGTGAGAGTTCCATTTCATGGCACCTTTTCTCGCCATGGCAGAATTAAAGCGAGCTTTATTCTGCTCATCTGGCTTAACGAAAACGTTCGCTTTCACTATGCTGAGTCACGACAAAACAAACCATAGGTAAATCTTTGGAGGAAATCTTTTTTAAGATGTTGCTTCGCAAGAAATAATCTGTAATTCAGGGAGGCAGTAAACGAATCCTTAACAAAAATCTCAACTTAAAATGCGCTCGAGTTCCTCGCTTTTTTGGGAGGGTTTTATTATGGATCGCATCAGAGATGCTCGAAATCTTAACAAAAATCTTTGGAATCTTTAACTAAAATCTTTCTCCGTGTACTCCGTGTGCTCCGTGGATTTTTTAGTTGCCTACGGCAAGATATTAAAAGATCCGTGTCGTCCGTGTGACATTTTCCGTGTGCTATTGGCGGAGAGAACCGCATACGAGTCCTCTTCCGTGTGTACCCACATAAACGCGGCCGTATTCTTGCATGTCTCCGCAAATGTGGAGGACAAGACCATACTGGTGGTTGTCATCGTTGATGCGCACCCAGTTGTTGCCAGAGTCGTCAGAACGGAAGAAACCATAGACGCCATCTACTACACCTATTATATATAGGGCGGGATAGCCATCTTCTATGCGTGACTTGCCAAAACCGAAAGCATAGAGGGTGCTGACATGAGGCATGGCACCCACGGCCTGTAAGTCAGCGTTGAGATGATACAGTCCGTCGTAGGCGGCAAGCCATAGGTCACCTTCGCGGTCGGGCATGGCGTATATGCGATCTTGACCGCCCCGATTGTCGCCCCGTTTTTTCTTTTCGGTGGTTCGCAATGTGATGTTGAGCGGTTTTGAAGTGAAGGTTCTACCCGCATCTATACTGGTATAGAGTGTTTTGTTGATCACATCGACAGCATAGAAGCGTTGTGGATTTACTTTGTCGGCGATGACTTTGATGTTTTTGGGGAGACCTTGACATGTGTTCCACGATTCCCCTTTGTCGGTAGTGAATGAGGGTAGGGCACCGCGTGGCGTCCATATCCATACCGAGGCATCGGCATTGACAGCGATGTGTCCGCTCTCCGCTTTTTCTACAGGAGCATTTGCGCATGGCTTCCATGTGCGTCCGCCATCTTCAGAATACGAGATAGGTGGAATGTCGAATAGATGGTTGAAGATGACACCCACGCGCACCATGACGTCAGGTTTGTTCCATGCGCCAGTTACTCCGTCGGTATTGCCGAAATATGGAGCGTAGTGCATGCCCTCCGGTACTGGTTTGGTGATGTCGAAATGCGTATATCCGCCGTAGTCTCCCACACCGCTTACTATGCTTGCTCCCGTTGGAGGAGCATAGAGTTCGAGGGGTACAGTTTCCTCAACTCCCTTAGTGGCAATGCTCCACACGATGGTGTCGCCCTGTCGTTCGCCGGCAGAGAGATTGAACGTTTCCCAACCTCCGAAACCAGTAGTGAAATAGGCATGATCGGCATTGCAGGGGTCGATCTCTATGTCGAACATCCAGTGGAGCGGTGCCATCTTCGTATAAGGAGCTTTGCTATGGTCGTATCTGTAACCATGTTTGAAGAGTGGTATCCATTGTTTACCGCCATCGGTACTGCGAAACATTTCCTCGTCACCGTAGCCGTATTTCTTCCCTAGTCCGTGTGTGCTTACAATGATATGTTGCGGATGGTGTGCATCGACAGCAACTGCAGCATATCCGAATCCCGATTTCTTGCCCTTGTCGAATTTCAAAGGAGAGATGTCCGTCCATGTGTTCTTCTTGATATCGTAAGCCCACAGTGCGCCATCGGTCATGGGTGACGGTCCTGGCGAATCGGCATAACTGATATACAGTTTTCTGTCGGCAGCCATGACCATGTGGGTGGGGCGCAGTCCGACGGGTTGATTGTCAACGGCTTTCCAACTCTTTCCGGCATCGCGGCTGACAAAAATGCTCTGTCGGTCTTTGAGCGAAACAGCCACAAAGATATTCTTTGCATCGTTGCCTTTCTTCTCTTTTTTGTCGAATACAACGGCAATGATGCCGCTGCCTCTGTTCATGCGGTTTTGGGGATTGGAGAAGTCCGTCTGTTCTGTGACATCAGGAAAAGTGTCCACGCGCTTCCATGTCATTCCTTCGTCAACCGACCTCCAGAGTCCGTTGAGCCGTGTTCCGAAGTAGATATTGCGTGAATTGAGAGGATCAACCATCATTCGTTCGCCGTTGCCACGTCCGTTCTCGTTGCCTCCCATGGCAATGGGCACTTTCACCTCGATGAATGATCTGCCTCCGTCGTTTGATTTCAGAATACTTCCCGTCTTAATTGTATAAGTGCCACAGGCCAGATACACCTTTTGATCATTGTTGGGGTCGATAGCCACGCTCTCCACCCCTTGCAGATTTTGATTGTCGAGCGACACCCAGTCGAGCATCTGTATCCACTCTTTGTTGACCGCATCCCATCGGTATGCGCCTCCCATATCTGTTCTGCAGAAGCGTACGTCAGGGTTAGTCGGATGAAGAATAAACCCATCTACGAATCCTCCGCCGACGATAGGTACATTCTTCCATTGGTATTGTTGTGCTGAAGCAGTCATGCCTGTCAACAGGCAAGCGATGGTTAACAGAAAGTGTTTCTTCATATTCCTGAATATCATGTAGGGTTATTAGTATTGGACTGTAAAGGTAGTCATTATTCTGAAGAAAACCACAAAACTTTGTGTAATAAATGCAAAAAAACTGTTTTTCTGGTATTGTAATTCAATCAAATGGCCTATCAACCAAAACCATCCGGCAGAAAAGGAATATCTGCCGGATGGAATATAGATGATAGGTTGTCAACGCTTAGAAGTTGTCGATGTGGATTTCGAAGTAGGCTTGAGGATGAGCGCATACAGGGCAAACCTCTGGTGCTTTCTCACCAACTACGATGTGTCCGCAGTTGCGACATTCCCATACTTTCACTTCACTCTTAGCAAACACCTCCTTCATTTCTACGTTGTGAAGCAGTGCGCGATAACGCTCTTCGTGGCGTTTCTCGATAGCAGCCACCAGGCGGAATTTCATTGCCAAGTCAGCGAAGCCTTCCTCTTCTGCGGTTTTAGCAAATCCCTCATACATATCAGTCCACTCGTAGTTTTCCCCTTCTGCAGCAGCAGCCAGGTTTTGAGCGGTGTCTCCAATGCCGTTGAGTTCTTTGAACCACATTTTAGCATGCTCTTTCTCGTTGTCGGCAGTTTTTTGAAAGAGTTCAGCAATTTGTTCGAAACCTTCCTTTTTTGCTTTTGATGCGAAATAGGTATATTTGTTACGTGCTTGCGACTCGCCAGCGAATGCGGCCTCGAGATTCTTCTCAGTCTGTGTTCCAGAATACTTTGTTGTCATAGTCTTTATTGTGTTTAGTTTATATCATTGATGTTTATTGTTCATGATGCAAAGTTACGGATTATTCCAATAGGTTGTTTGAAAATAAAAGAAATCGAATGGTAAATAATGGAAAAAACATGAAAAAACACATGTTTTGCCATTTTTTTAGTATCTTCGCATAATGAAACAAACGATAGCAATCATAGGAGGCGGTGCCGCGGGCTGCTTTTGTGCCATAGCGGTCAAGCGCCTGTTGCCTCACGCAGATGTCACGGTCTATGAAGGCGGCCGTAAGGCGTTGGCCAAAGTGGCAGTGACAGGAGGTGGACGGTGTAATCTGACCAACTCGTTCCGGCAAGTGGAACACCTTGCCGCAGTATATCCGCGTGGTGAAAAACTGATGAAGCGACTGCTGAAAGGCTTTTCTGCTGCCGATGTCTGCCGATGGTTTGAGCGCGAAGGGGTGCGCTTAGTGACGCAAACCGATGAGTGTGTGTTTCCCAAATCGCAGTATGCGATGGAAATAGTAGATACGCTGTTGTCGCTGATGCGTCAGTTGGGCGTGACGCTGAAGTTAGGTCATCGTGTCAGCGCTATTGCCCATGAGGATGAGTGCTATCGGTTGACTTTCTCACCGGCCGATAACGTTCAGCAACCAACCGTTACTGCCGACATGGCGGTAGTGACGACAGGAGGCAGTCCGACGATGCAGGGTCTGCAGATGCTTGCCGGTTTGGATTTAGAAATGGTGTCGCCAGTGCCATCGCTCTTCAGCGTATGTGTTGCCGACCGCGCTCTGACCCAGTTGACGGGAACCGTGGTAGAACATGCGACCGCCGCCCTTCCCGGTACTAAATTCCGAGGCGAAGGTCCGTTGCTCATCACCCATTGGGGCATGAGCGGCCCTGCCGTACTGAAACTGTCGAGTCGTGCAGCACGCCATTTGCACGGCTGTGGTTATCAGCACGACCTTTGCATCAACTGGTGTGGAGCGATGACGCTCCCTGAAGTGGAGGCCATGATAGGGGAGATGAGTGTGGTACATGGTCGCAAACAGGTATCTACTGTGTATCCGCCCCATTTGAACAGCCGACTTTGGCAACTGTTGGTTGACCGATCGCAGATACGTGGCGGACAGCGTTGGGCAGAACTTCAGAAGAAACAGATCAATCGATTGGTGAATACGCTGACTGCCGATGTCTATCGGATGACAGGTAAGTGTAGGTTTAAGGAAGAGTTTGTGACCTGTGGAGGTGTGGCCCTTTCCAATGTCAACCTCTCTACCTTAGAATGTAAGCAGCATGAAGGTCTTTATTTTGCAGGTGAGGTGCTCGATGTAGATGCCGTCACAGGCGGTTTCAACCTGCAGGCAGCTTGGACCATGGGGCATACCGTTGCCGTTGCCATCAACAAGAAGTGCCATTGACCGACAGTCTGTCGGAGGCAAACGAGATGTAAGAATAGAAACAACCGGCCGTTCCTTCCCTTGGTCATGGGGCAGTGGGGCGGTCTAAAACAAATATGAAGATGAATATGAAGAAAACACTGATGTGGATGATGCTGATGCTGACCGGCACCGCCACGCTATCGGCACAGACCGCTGCCGACACTACGCAACACGAGGTGGTGATGGAAACCACCATGGGTACCATTGTTCTGCGGCTTTACAACGACACCCCCTTACACCGCGACAATTTCTTGGATCGGGTGCGAACGGGCTATTATAATGGCTGCACGTTTCAGCGTGTCATTCGTAATTTCATGATTCAAGCCGGCAATCCGCAAGCCCGTCAAGTGTCTGCCGGCGATACAGTGCAGTATGATGTGGAGCGCCGTGTGCCTGCAGAAATCCGTTATCCGGCGCATTATCATCGTCGCGGACAACTCTGTGCCGCGCGCGAGGGAGATGATACCAATCCTGAGTTTGCCTCCTCGTCGCATGATTTCTACATCACGTGGGGTCGCAATTTCTCGCCTCGGCAGATGGAATACTATGCCGACCAACTTCGCCGTGAGGGCAGAGCTTATGTCATTCCCGATTCAGTGATGCAACAGAACTATATAAAATATGGTGGTGTGCCCCATCTGGATGGCGGTTATACTGTGTTTGGCGAGGTCATCGAAGGACTGGATGTGGTTGATCGCATCCAACAGACTCCTGTGGATCACGACCATGGTGACCGTCCGTTGGAGGATGTGGTTATTCTCCGGGCTACTATTCGCAAGTGATATGCTACGGTTGTGAATCTGCAATCCGGCGCAACATAGAGCCCAATGGGTTTTCTTAGCCCTGCTGATGTTACTGTTGCCCTTACAGGGCGTATAGGTAAAAATAGGCATAGAACCCCAGGGTGTTACCCTGGGCTATGAAGATATTGCCCCGTTCGGGGCGTTGGTTGCAGAACGTGTGCATGTGGTATAATCACACAACCACAACAGGCCGAAAGCCCAATGGTTTTCTTAGTTAGGACATCGCCCTGCTGGTGAGAATATAATGACCGCATAAACAAAGGACAACGGGCTGAAAGCCCAATGGTTTCCTTAGCCCAGGGCAACGCCCTGCGGATGTGAATGTTAACAAATTAATAAACGTCCTGTAAGGACAAAAGTAAAAATCATATGTCACAATCACTTTGCAAAATCTATTTGCATATTATCTTCCACATCAAGACATCTAGCCCATGTATTCTTGATGATGATCTCGATCGGGTGCATGCGTATATAGGGCAACTCGTCAACGATGCAAATTGTCTAAATATTTGGGTTGATGGCACAGGTGACCATGTGCATGTATTGTGTCTGTTAGGGCGTGAGATTTCTATTGCAAATCTCTTGGAAACATTGAAGCGCAATAGTAGCAGATGGATTAAATCATTATCACCACATTATTCAATGTTTGCGTGGCAGGGGGGATATGCAGCATTATCGGTCAGTCAATCTGTAGTCGATAAAACGTTAGCATACATCAAAAACCAGAAAGCGCATCATAAGAAGACAACATTCCAAGAGGAATACAAGCAATTCTTGAAGCTATATAACATAGAATATGATGAGAAGTATGTGTTCTCTGACTAGCTTGATTTTACTGTTGCCCTTACAGGGCGTATAGGTAAAAGAGGCATAAAAACCCAGGGTGTTACCCTGGGCTATGGAAATATTGCCCCGTTCGGGGCGTTGGTTGCAGAACGTGTACATGGGTAATAATCACACACCATTCGTGATGTTTTTCATCTGCAACAATCCGACGTTGCAAAACGTGTCGTGGGTAATAATCACACAACCACAACGGGCTGAAGGCCCAATGGTTTCCTTAGCCCAGGGTAACACCCTGTGGGTGTGTGGGGTTATTTTACCGAACGTCCTGAAAGGACAAAAGTAAAATGTTAGAAGACCTTTTCAATGAGTATATAACACAAATCCGCCCTCTTTCTGATGGAACGGGGGTGGACTTGTGTTTTTATTTATTGTTATTTCGGCAGATTGAATGCGCGACTCATCTCCTGCATTTGCTCCTGACTCATACCTTCGGGCATGAAACCCATGGCTCTTGCGTTGACATAAATCTTAGCACTCTTGGAGAGAACGTCAATCTGGTCGAAGGCATCCATCACGTCGATACCTTTGGCAAAGACACCATGTTTCTCCCAAAGCACCACATCATAGTCTTCCAACTGATGGAGTGTGGCCTGAGCGAGCGTATTAGATCCCGGCAGTTCGTAAGGCACAATGCCCAGTCCGAGCGGACAGAAAGCCTTGGTTTCCGGTATCATCGACCAGAGCAGATTGGTGAGCACATCCTTGCCCAGCATCTCGCGGTTGTGGCTCATTGCCACCAGTTCGATGGGGTGGGTGTGTACCGTAGCACGGTAGTTGCTGCCTGTGGCAATGAGCTGTGCATGTACGGTGAGGTGGCTTGGCAGTTCGCTGGTAGGCATGACGGGCTCGTCGGCAATGATTACATACGATGCGCAGTCGTCGAGAATGCGTATGATGCTACCGTTTGCCATGGGCTTTCTTGCTAAATCGCGCATGCGCTTACCCGTACCTTTACAATAGAAATAGGTATTTTTAAGTTCAGGGAGAGTCACTCCAATGGGTATTGCATCGCTGATGGGAGGCATCTGCCTGATTTCGTCATCAACGAGTTCGGTGACATTGACGGTGATGTTTCCACCGTTGCGCTCTGCCCATCCGTTTTGCCAGAGGTATCCTGCCACTTCTGCAATCTTCTCAATTTCCTGTGTCAGTGCAGGACGTTGTTCCAATATACTTTTCATTTTGTTTGTAGATTTGTAGTTTGAATGGTGCAAAGGTAGTCATTTTTCTGATATTTAACGCTATTTGTTCATGATATTTCATATATTTTCAGTAATTTTGCGTCTCGAAGAAACCAAATACAAAACGACGATGAATAAGAAGGAATTACCTGTATTGCTGCTCACGGGTTATCTGGGCAGCGGAAAAACCACCTTGTTGAACCGCATCTTGACCAATAAGAAAGGCATCAAGTTTGCTGTTGTGGTCAACGATATTGGTGAGGTGAACATCGACGCCAACCTCATTCAGCAGGGCGGTGTGGTCAATCAGAAGGACGACAGCCTTGTGGCTTTGCAGAATGGCTGCATCTGTTGTACGCTAAAGATGGATCTCGTGGAACAGTTGAAAGACATTGCTGCCATGCAGCGCTTCGACTATATCGTGATAGAGGCGAGTGGTATTTGCGAGCCTGCACCTATCGCACAGACCATCTGCTCCATCCCCACCTTGGGTCCGGAATATACGAAAGACGCGATACTGCGCCTTGACAGCATTGTTACCGTGGTCGATGCATTGCGTATGCGCGATGAGTTTGGCAGCGGTGAGGCGCTGACCAGCCAGAATATTGGTGAGGAAGACATTGAAAACCTGGTTATCCAGCAGATAGAATTCTGCAACACCATCCTGCTCAACAAGGCTTCTGAGGTGTCGGCAGAGGAGTTGGAGAAGATCAAGCAAATCATCCATGCACTGCAACCCAAGGCAGAGATTATCACATGCGACTATGGTGACGTGGATTTGGATAAACTGGTGAACACCCACGGTTTTGACTTTGATGCCGTAGCCACGTCGGCTGCGTGGATTGACGAGATAGAACATCACCATGAAGATGATGACGACGACGAAGAAGAACATCACCACCACCATCATGAAGATGATGATGACGACGAAGATGAACATCACCACCACCATCATCACCACCACCACGACCATAAAGGCGGCGAAGTGGAAGAGTATGGCATTGGCAGTTTTGTGTATTATGCCCGCAAACCTTTCGACATCAACTACTTCGATAATTTTGTTGCGCGGCAGTGGCCCAAGGGCGTTATCCGTTGCAAAGGCATCTGCTGGTTTGTCGATGAGCCCGACCGCTGTTATGTGTTTGAGCAGGCAGGCCGCCAGATGGGACTTCAGGGAGCCGGTCAATGGTATGCTACCATGCCCGAAGACGAGTTGCGCGACATGATGGCGATGAACGAAGACTTGCGTCGCGACTGGAATCCGATGTATGGCGACCGCATGCAGAAACTGGTGTTTATCGGTCAGCACATGGATCGCAAAGCCATTACCGATGCGCTCGATTTCTGCCTGAGCGACAAGGTGACGTGGTAATCGCACGTGATAAGACTTACAAGTCGGAGATCGGTTAGTGTGCCGCTCTCCGATTTTTTTTGTTTACCCTCTTTTCATATAGGTCGCAAAATACCTGTTGCATGTAGTCGTGGCAATATCCTACAGCGTGTCGGTGGACGTCAATCAAATAGCTTATGAATAAAAAAACAGCCCAGTTTTTGTAGATTTCCCAGATTATTTCATAT
>SAMEA3663093__coassemble_3209_pt1 | contig 4724 bp, 5 predicted proteins | sample SAMEA3663093__metabat2_low_PE_021 | metagenome-assembled genome bin SAMEA3663093 (sample SAMEA3663093) | pig gut metagenome | biome: pig gut; feature: pig-associated habitat; material: faeces | place: France | collected 2012
TAACAAACAAGATTGCTTATATTACATATTCTCATGTTGATCAGGATATACCTTACCAGTTAAAATGCGATAAAGGGTTGTTCCACGCATGGTCAATCCTGATGAGTTTCCCAGTATTCAATCTCTCTGCATGAAAATTGCCTATCGGATGTGTAAGTTCTATCCAGAACTGATGGGAGAGTTTATGCGCACCATAGAGAGCATGGACATGACTTTCTACAAGCCAGCGGTGAAATGTGTCAGAAGCAGGATTTTAGGCAGTAAGCGTTAGACTACAAATAGCGCTGTCATCAATCCAATAGGTTATGAGATTAAAAAGAAATAATGGAAAAGTAAAGAGAAAACGATGCTCAAGATTGTAATGATTATGCTATGCGGAATAGGTACGGGTTACCTGCTCCGCAACCAGAAAATGAGTTTTATCGGCCGTATCATCACGGCACTTATTTGGGTACTCCTATTCCTCCTCGGCATCGAGGTAGGATCGAATCCAAGTATCGTCAATGGTCTCCAGACGCTGGGTCTCGAAGCCATCGTATTAACGCTGGGCGGCAGTATCGGCAGTGCAATCTTTGCTTGGGCATTATGGAGATATGTAACAGCCAAACAGAAAGACAAGACATCGGTTGAACAGGAAGGAGGCAAGGCATGAAAGGCAGTCTGATTATCGTAGGCTTCTTTGTCCTCGGCATCATCGTGGGATTGTGTGACGTGATTCCCGACAGCTTTGTAAATAGCGACGTCAGCTATTATGCCCTTTGCTGCCTGATGTTCTGCGTAGGCATCAGCATCGGTTGCGACACTTCTGTACTGAAGAGTTTCAAAGAGGTCAATCCTCGTTTGATGATGCTTCCCATCATGACCATTCTGGGCACGTTGGCAGGATGCGCTGCAGTATCTATCCTATTGGGGCATCGTCAACTTACCGACTGTCTGGCGATAGGTTCTGGATTCGGCTACTACTCTCTGTCGAGCATCTTCATCACCCAATACCGTGGTGCAGAACTTGGTACCATCGCTTTGCTTGCCAACATCAGCAGAGAGATTCTCACCCTGTTGTGTGCCCCACTGTTGGCGAAGTATTTTGGAAGATTGGCACCTATCAGCGTAGGTGGTGCCACCACGATGGACACTACCCTCCCCATCATTACCCGTTATACGGGTGAGAGTTTCATCATCGTGTCCATCTTCCATGGCTTCTGTGTAGATTTCTCCGTGCCATTCTTGGTTACATTCTTCTGTTCGTTCTAACTGCATAGAAATTGACAGTATGTCTGAGCTTGGGCAGTTTGTTCTCGGAATAGGACATTTGTCTCGGAACGAACAATATTAAACCAAGATTCTTCTTATGATAAAGAAGTGAAAGACATTCATAATTCAATATTATTTCGTAACTTTGGATAAAATCGCAAACCTTTTGTAAATAATGAAATAACGGTCTTGTCTTATAACGACAAAAACTACATTTCACTTACAGACATGGCTAACGGCAAACAAAGCGAAAGCCGTGCTGCCGACATCATCAAGAATTGGATTCGCACAAGATATACCATTGAGTTTCTTGGTACCTGGGAGATGATACACAACCCGAAATTTAAAGTGGTCGAATTTGACCACTTTAGAATGCAGGCAGGCTTTCCAAGTCTGACTTCCGCAGTCGATTCCATCTCACGACGAAAGACAAGGAATATATTGCCGAAAAGGGCTTGGCAACCATCCGTAAACATGCGGAAGATTTCGTTGCCAAGCGACTTGCACCTGCCGTGATTCCAAACGATGGAAAACAAACCCCCATGAGAGGTCATCCCGTGTTTATCGCTCAACATGCAACAGGTTGCTGTTGCCGAGGCTGCTTCTCAAAATGGCATCATATACCAGCAGGAAGACCATTGACGACGGCCGAACAGCAATACGCCGTAGCGGTATTGATGGCGTGGATTGAGCAACAAATCTGAAAGGCATGAAAAAAAACTTTCGCAAGTGAATAGAAATCAGCTTGCGAAAGTTGTAATAGGTATTCTCTTATTTTAGCCTACCAGTTCAGCACCCACCTTGCATCAGCGTATTTTCCTATCAGCTCAGCATCCTTGATGGCATCAAGCTGGCGAACATACTGGTGTCTCCGGCTGACATCTATAGCCTTACCATCCTTGTCATGGCTGTTGAATTCCAACAGGGTGACCGTAGGTTCAGCCACAGGTTCAAAGCCTATGGCAGGCACACCGTCCAACGTGCAGTTGAGCAACACACATTCAGAATGAGGATAGGGCTTTCCCTGGTTGTGTGGCAGACGAGCGATCACAGCATTCTCACCCAATCCCTTAAAGGTACAGTCGTTGAAGATGTTACCATGGTTTTCGGCCGTATTTCTTATCCACATGAAGGGGCCATGAGTGGAAATGGTACAATGATTGAAGTATGACGGACCTCTGCCTAAGACCGTATCTCCTCCTCCATCTATGATGCAGTTGAGCCAGTAGGCCGATCCGTTCGCTTGAAGAGCATCCCCGTCGCCAATGACATGTACGTTCTCAGAAAAGTTTCTCTCACCATTGAGCAGGAACCCCTCAGCCTGTCCCTTACAATCGGTCTTGAAGGTGATGTTCTTGAAAATCATATCAGCGCAATTGTCAGCAGCTACCGCAGCACGACGTGAGGGGAATGTTCCCTTCACCTCGTTGGTCTTGATGTCAACAGGATGAGGATTGAAAACCTCGTTATTGGGATAATGCACCACAACCCCATCCATAGATTCACCTTGAATGGTCACAAACCGCTTATTACGGAAATACACCAGTTCTTCATAGTCGCCATTCTTCACAAAAACAGTTTTCCTACTCGCTTCCGAGGGCAACGAGTCTGGCATCCAATCCATGGCACCCTGCAGAGTGGAGAAATCTCCGCTTCCATCAGCAGCCACCACCACCTGAGATTTATCTGTTGAAGGAGCCTTTGCCTTGGTAGTAAACTTCCATGATTTCTTGCCATTCCATCCCTCGATGACTCCCTTGCCTATCTTAATTTCATACTCATGTCCGTAATCCAACATATTGTTGTGTAGATAAACAGTAGCCTTATTACCATGACAGATAACAGGATAGAAGTGGAAGGCATCAGAGAATCCGCCGATAATCGTCTTCTGATACTTGCGCTTATCTTCTTTGGCAGCACCCGATGGAGTGCCCGGACGTGTGTTACGATTGGTAATATGCTCCGACTTATAGATATAAGGTACAGGAGTATATGTTGCATGAGGATTAACAGGCTGTCCTTCTGTTGGCCCTGCCGGAACGGACATGTCGATTTTATCGACCACCTTGTTAGTGGTTTTGTCAAACACCGTGACAATCCCCTTTGTGCCCGCCTTTACCGGTTGGTCAAACTCAATAATGAGATGTGTGTCGATGTTGATGTTGTGAGCATTCTCCTTAGGATAAAAACCTACTGGAGACTGTGCCAGCAGTTTCATACATACGATGAAAGCTGCCATTGTAATAAAGATTCGTTTCGTAGTCATTGTTTTTAAGTTGTTTGGAGTTGCAATATTACAAAAAAATATTGAGAAATCCTATATTTTTAAAGGAATTATTATTGGATAGCAATAAAACACATTTTTATACCATAAATATGTTACTGAACTTTCGCATGTGGGGAAGTTAAGGGAAGTTAGAGAGAAATTAGAGGGAAGTTAGAGGGAAGTTAGAGGGAAGTTAGAGGGAAGTAAGAGAGAAGTTAAGGGACAAATGTCCTACGTCTTACGTCAAAATGTCCTAGGTCTTACGACAAAAGGCTATTGTCTCTTAACTTCCCGAACGACCGTAGGGAGTGATTTCTTATGCTTTGATGTTGCACAATTCATAATAATTACTTATCTTTGCAAAGCAGAAAACAAGTTTCGGTCTGACGGAACATGCAAACGAACTTGATATACTTAATAGACAACAGACCCAAGATATGATGAAACCTAAGCACCTACTCTCCTGGATAGCCTTGCTGACCGCAATGGATATGAGCGGATCCCCCATGGATCAGGATGAACCTGCGTATAAAATCGTGAATCAGGATTCTATTTGCCAAATCTTTGTTTATTCTCCTGCAGCAAATCAAGGCTTACACCTGGCTTATCTCACCGATGATGACCGGTGGATAGACGTCGGGCAGCTGTGCACCAGCGATTTCGGTCCATGGGGCAGCGAGAAGAAGATGTATCGCCCGTTTGTGACAAAAGCAAACGATGGTACATGGCGTGCGCTATGGAGCGTAAACAACAGTTCGCCTCAGTTTGCCGTGGCTTATTCTGAAGATCTGGTAACATGGCGTCCTCAGGACTACCCCATCGTGAAAGAGAAGGGTATCAAGGATGTGGTTGCCTATCAGATGGACGATGATTCTTTCAACATCTATCTACAGACAGCCGAGGGCAAGCGATATGTACATGCAGACAAGGATTTCCGCACCTTTTTAGAGGATTCCATAGAAGCCGTTGCCGACGATATACTTTGGCAACGCGACACAGTTACCATCAATGGCAAGGTGTTGGAAGGCAACGCCTTCAACATCCCCGCCATCCATCTCGATTATATTCGGGCATGGCATAAGGCACTTGCTGACGACAACAAGGAGAATGGCAGACCCTTGCCACACACCGAGGCAGAACTTCAGGCCTACCTGAAGGAAAAGCATGTGAAGTTGGCAGCCGGTAATGAGATTACAGCCCAACTGCA
>SAMEA3663093__coassemble_3291_pt1 | contig 4643 bp, 3 predicted proteins | sample SAMEA3663093__metabat2_low_PE_021 | metagenome-assembled genome bin SAMEA3663093 (sample SAMEA3663093) | pig gut metagenome | biome: pig gut; feature: pig-associated habitat; material: faeces | place: France | collected 2012
GGACAGGTTCATCGACCCTAAAGAGTGAACCAATGTACCTGTCCCCATGACCCTTGTCCCCATGACCCTTCAACACCCAACATCTGTTAAAAATCGCCTCCATTTCCGCACTTTTCTTCCAAAATCCTTGCACTATCCAAATAAATGCCTTACCTTTGCAGCAACAGTTCCTGCCACGCCTCTTCCTTGAATGCGTACCACGGCAGGACTTCGTGTTTTTATAGAGTATATGTAACATCAAACAATGGCAGTATGCAGTACACCAAACAGGCTATTGACTTTTCAGACCAACTTAGTCTGTTAAAACAACGAGGGCTGATAATTGATGATGAAGACAAGGCTTTACGCTGTCTTCACTCCATAAGTTATTTTAGATTGACAAATTATCTTGTTCCAATGGAGTCAGACTCTATTTGTTTGCACAACTCGGAGCACAGCAATCTCTTCCAAAGTGCAGGATTTGCACTTTAGGGGATGGTTAAGTGCAAAATTTGCACTTTGAACTGCGCCTTTTGCACTTTGAACGTCATCATTAGTCTCATCTTCCTTCCAATCTATGTGCAACTCGCGATTTCGGAAACTATCGAGGGTCAGGGGACAGGTACTTGAACCATCTATATACAATTGAGAAATGGCACGTACAGCAAGAAAGCATTCAGATAGCGGAGTCTATCACGTTATATTGAGAGGGGTTAAAAGAATCATCGGGGACAGGTTCATCGACCCTAAAGAGTGAACCAATGTACCTGTCCCCATGACCCTTCCATGACCCTTAATTGCTGAAGTTTCAATCCACTGCAACCAAGCGCACCGGGCGCACCGGTAAACCAAAGTAGCGAGAGTAGTTGTTCTGCGCCAGGACATTACTGCTAATGAAGCGCAGGTAATACGCGTCGTAAGAGGCCGTTCCGGCTGTGCCTGACCAGTAGCGGCCGTAAGAGCCGACTTGATCGAACGAAGTCGCTCTGACGTAGCCAGCTGCAGGCAAGAAGATATAAGTATTAGAATCGTCTTTCTTGGTTATCTTCATTCCTTGGATTCCACTTATTGTTTCCAAGGTCTTATCTCCATTGTTAGGTCCCCAATAGACCTTATCTTGATTGGCATTGTACAAAGCCCCCCATATCTCTTTTGTGGGCAACTGCCAGTCACCACCAAGAATCCAGCGTGCGGCATCGTCATCGTCAGCTGCTTTAAGGGTTTCTCCATCGGTGGTGTATTTGGTATATTTCTGTTCTGAAATATCGTAATATGGGGCATTGTATGGATGGTATCCATATGATTTGCCATCTTTCCAACCATTAAAAGTAGTACCTGAATAAGAGGTGTACCAAGGCTCTTTAGCTCCCCAAGCAAAGTAATCACCATAATCATATTCATCATCAGCAAGACCATTGGCTGTCAGGTTGGATTTGGCGAAGATAACTCTATATTTCTTACCATCTTGTTCGATTGTCAATCCCAAATCAACCTGTTGAGAAGCCTTAACATTACCATTACTCTCTATTATTGAAGTCCATGATGTACCACTTTCTGTAAATGTACCTAAGTCCTTTATCTTACTACGATTAAATATATTGTTTTTGGTGCTTTTTCGTGTATATGCCTTACTATCATCAGAATTTATAAAACTAATGCTGAAACCATTTGTCAAGGTCGTAGGAGGAACTACAATATAATACGTACCTGCATCAAAAGATTCTCCTGTAGCAGGTTTCAAAGTAATGGTCTTTGAGCTTCCAGAATTAAATGTGAATGAAGATGTATAGGTATCGTTATCGAACGTCATTGTTAATGTTCCAGTACCAGCAATATCCTCGTTTGCACTCAGCACTATCTTCTTGCAAGCAAATTGTGTAGTAACCTTCACAAGACTTACAGCATTCTTGAATTCCAACTTACTCTTATCAGTGGTATTTGCCATCATCAATGCTGCCTTTGGGTCGAAACTATTAGGAATAGCTGTTTGTTCTGCAGGGAGTTCTATACCACTTACACTGCCATCTGATTCAAGTTGTGCTCCTTCTGTGTATGGATAAACAGCAGTGAAGGATATTGCTTCTGACGATGCAGTGCCAGAAAATTTTCCGTCTTCAACATCTTCTGTTAATGTAAACGTCCGGTTACCTTGACCATCAAATACACTAATCTTATCACTTGTCTGCCAATCGACACCATAGCCACCTTTAAGAGCCGTACGAGTACCAACATTTGATTCCTGTGTGGCAGTGAAAGTCATTGGAACCAACTTGCTTTCTTCTTTGATTTCTGCCACTTCATCGTCTGACGATGAGCAACTTGCCATTGCCATCAGCATGGCAATGGACATAAAAGGTAGAATATATTTCTTCATTGTTCTAATATAATAATTATTCCCATTTAAAATCGTTTTCAGAACCATATGTCTCTGTAGTAGCAACAGGATCCGCCAAAGATTCCACAACCAAGCGCACCGGGCGCACCGAATAACCGTAGTAGCGATATTTTGGGGAGATATCCTTATTGCCCTCAGAGTAATTTAAATATAAGTACAGGGAATATGCGGAATCGTTCGACTTGGCTGTGCCTGACCAGTAGGAGCCGACAGTACCGGCACCGCTGAGCGAAGATTTATTGACTTCGCCAGCTACAGGCAAGAAGATAGTTCCTGTTTCACTTTTTTTGCTTTTCACTTGGTAGCCATTGTATTCTGCTTTGGAAGTCTTAGTCCATTCGTACTTTGAAGACTCAAACAATTTATCCCAAATCTCTTTTGTTGGTATCTGCCAGTCACCTCTAAGTATCTTCCAAGCGGCATCGTGCTCCATAGCAAGTTTTTCGCCATCATTAATGTATTGGTTGCAATACCAGTGATTACCATCTCTAAATGGAAGAGTTGTATAATCGTAAACTGTGGCATTTTTGGTGTTCGCCCAAGCCGTTAGTGAAACTTGAACGTAATATCCTGTGCCAGTACGAGAATATTGCGTACACCAAGGCTCTGTTGCTCCCCAAGCAAAATAATCACCAAAATCATATTCATTTTCGGCAAGACCATCTTTTGTTAGGTTGGATGTGGCGAAGATTACTCGATAATTCTTATCACCAATTGTAAACACTCCCATATCAACCTGTTTGTTCGCTGGCACTTCACCATTTTTTGATAACGTCAATTTCAACTTATTATCTGTTCTTGAAAACTCACCGAGATTAATGATAGTATTTCTCTTAAACTCAATTTCTTTACTGCCAGTACGAGTGTAAACATCACCGGTGGTGTCAGTGAACGAAATGCTCCAACCTGCGGTGAGTGTTACGGCAGGAACAGCTATGTAATAAACCGTGTTCGCAGTAATGTTTCCCGATAGTGTAATGGATGTTGATTGTTCTGAGGTAAATGCTATCGACGGCATACCATCGCCGTATGAGAGAGTACACATTCCTGCAAGATATTCAGATGTTCCAGCTGCCTGCAACACAATCTTGCTGCAAGCAAACCTTGGTTTCACCTTCACATAACCAACGGCATTTTTGAATTCCAAAGTTGTGTTGGTGCTCTTTGCCATCATTAATGCAGCATTCTTATCGAAGCTGTTGTCTCTGGCATATTGAATGGCAGGAAGAGTAACGTTTGTAACATCATCGCCCGAAAGAGAGGCATTTTCCTGATACGGATAAACGGCTGTATAAGAATTTGATTGTCCTGCCTTACCTGAAAACTTACCAAATGTTCTTCCATCACCATCAGTTAGCGTAAACTGATTATTATTCGTCCCATCGAAGATGCTTATTTTGTCTTCTGATTCCCAGTGAATATTGGTACCGCTTAGTATAGCCCTAGTGCTTGCCTCATTACCTTCTTGCGTTGCAGTAAAGGTCATTACCTTTGTCGCACTCTCGTTTTCAATTGTAGTGTTGTTGTCCTCCGACGAACATGATGCAAAGGACACGATGGCTGCAAAAGCCATCATGGATTGAATATATTTCTTCATTTTCATTCTTTTTACCATCTATACTCTTCTTCATCAAGTGTTTCTGTTCCTCCTTGTCCACTTCCCGCCAAAATCTGTGTTCTGCTGATTTCATAAACCGTCATAGTAGGAGATTGATAGATTTTCTTTTCTTTTTTTTCCATTTTTGTGTTTCTTGATTCGCTGTAGCCTATAGGTTCTCGGAGTCGGCTGGTTAATGATTAATTAATAAAGGTGAACCTATTAATGAAAAAGCGTGGAACCTGACACTTGCCTGTTCCACTTCTCGAGGTTCTGGTTTACCTGATTTCGAGAAGTCAGAAACAAAGCGCATGAAGACGCTCTCCCATAAATAGAGACAAATGCGGAGCCAAACACTATTGGCTCAGAAGCCCAAGCGAGTTGGGCAACTTGCAAATGTCGGTGCAAAATTAGTGATGAAACTGCCAAACTTTTCGGCAACTTTTTATCGTTTAACAACTTTTTTGCTTGGTTTGAAGGGTGTTCACAGAATCATCGGGGACAGGTTCACTCTTTAGGGTCGATGAACCTGTCCCCGATGATTCCTGACCCTAACAGCCACCCTCGCCATTATCTTTTCCCTTTGTTTGTAAATATCATCTGGCTATATTGATGAGCTTGCAGCCTAATGCCGTTTCAATCTTCGCAATGGTCTGCATGGTGAAGTTGTGT
>SAMEA3663093__coassemble_5115_pt1 | contig 3458 bp, 3 predicted proteins | sample SAMEA3663093__metabat2_low_PE_021 | metagenome-assembled genome bin SAMEA3663093 (sample SAMEA3663093) | pig gut metagenome | biome: pig gut; feature: pig-associated habitat; material: faeces | place: France | collected 2012
CAATTTCATCGTATCTTCTCAGCAATTTCATTGAATTTCCTCAGCAAATACATTGAATTTGGTCAGCAATTTCATTGAGTTTACTGAGCAAATTCATTGAATTTGCTCAGTCATCAACTATTCGTTGATTTAAAGTGAAATAGGCTCGTATGGCAAATCGAATACATCTGCCACAGCATGGTAGGTCACTTTGCCATTAACCACATTGAGCCCTTTGTAGAGTGCATGGTCGTCTTTGCAAGCCTTCCGCCATCCTTTGTCTGCCAGGGCAAGGGCATAACTCAGTGTGGCATTGGTAAGCGCCATTGTAGAAGTATTGGGCACAGAACCTGGAATGTTGGCAACGGCATAGTGAACAATATCATCCACAATATATACAGGATCGGAGTGGGTAGTGGGATGCGACGTTTCGAAGCAACCGCCCTGATCAATAGCAACATCTACAAGTACGGTACCCGGCTGCATCATCTTCAGCATTTCTCTGGTGATGAGGTGGGGCGCTTTGTCGCCCGGAATCAATACGCTGCCAACAACGATATCAATGTCGGGCAGCATCATCTTGATATTGTGTGCAGTAGAGTATAGGGTGTGCGCATTTACCGGCAGTTCCATTTCGAGTTGGCGAAGGCGTGGCAGCGAGATATCTGTAATCCATACGTCAGCTCCGAGTCCGCAAGCCATTCGTGCTGCAGCTTCACCAACGGTTCCACCACCTAATATCAGCACCTTGACGCGGTCAACACCGGGCACACCACTGATGAGTTTACCCTTTCCGCCTTTGGTTTTTTGCAGATAATAGGCACCGTTGAGTGTAGCCATACGACCAGCCACTTCGCTCATAGGGATGAGCAACGGCAGTTTATGGTCGTCAGTTTCCACTGTTTCGTAAGCCAGACAGACCGCTCCGGTTTTTATCATAGCCTCGGTAAGTTGTCTGTCGCATGCAAAATGAAAGTATGTGAAAACGAGTTGGTCCTGTTTAATCAACTTGTATTCCTGTTCTATAGGTTCTTTCACCTTGATAATCATCTCTGCCTCGTTATAGACAGACGCTATGTCGGGGAGAATTTTAGCCCCCACAGTTTCGTATTTTTCATCACTGAACCCGCTGTTGATGCCTGCTGTGTGTTGTACAAACACTTGGTGCCCATGGCGAATAAGTTCTGCTACTCCGGCGGGTGTCATGCCAACTCTGCTCTCGTTGTTCTTGATTTCTTTAGGAATACCGATTTTCATAATAGTAGGGTTTTAAGTTAAACATATTTTTTACGCCGTAAATTTATGAAAAAATCGAATAACTTGTATTTCACAGATGAAAAAAATAGCATTTTTTAATAAAGGAAATAGTCGTTTTGATGGGTAGAGTTTGCAAAACGAAAAAAATCACAGATAATAGCGGTTTTAGAGCTGACAGAGCCGGACAAAGACAGACCTTAATGGCCACAAGCGGACAATGGCAAACACAGCCGGACGATTATGGACAAAGACAGACTGACAGGCTGGCAATTATCTGCAGTGGAACCCATGTCATATCGAAAGATCAGGATAGGGTGTTTCTGAAAAAAGCATAAAGAAAGAGAGAAATGTTTGGTAGTCTCCATAAGAAATCGTAACTTCGCACTTTGAAACAATAGTGTTTCGTAGAGATAAAACAAAAACCTGATGAAGATTCAATCAACAAAATACAATCGCCCAATACATCAGATGTGGCACATGATGGCTATGACGGTGATGCTGCTGATGCTGGCTGTTACACCGCCCATCATGGCGCAAGAGGACCAAAGAGCATTGCCCGATTCTACGCTACATCTGCCTGAACTCAACGCTTACGGACAGATGCAGCCCGCTGTGAGTCATTGGCCTGTGGGCTATGTCGGGATGGACAACTGGAAACTGCATAAGGGCATGAACCTCATGCTCGGTGCAAGCGTCTTTACTTCGTTTGGCAAAGGATGGAAAGGTGCAGGCTTCAGCCAGCAGGTCAGCGGCATGTATGCACTGCCAGTGACCGAGAAACTGTCGCTCGCCGTAGGTGGCTACTTCCATAATGCCGATTGGGCAGGCTATAATCTCCGTCAGGCAGGATTCAATGCCGTGCTCGATTATCGTTTCTCACAACGTTGGGAAGGATTCCTCTACGGACAGAAAACCTTGATGGGCAATAAGATTCCTGTGCCCGTCTATGACCATGAACTCGGCGATAGAATAGGGGCAGCCGTTCGCTACCACTTCAATCCATCGACATGGATACAGGTATCGCTCGAAACAGGCCATCGCCCATATTATTATTAATGTAGAAAACAACAACGACAGCATGATAGTCTGTATAGCAGAGAAACCCAGTGTTGCACGCGACATCGCACGCATCATAGGTGCCAACACAACCCATGACGGATATATAGAAGGCAACGGATACCAGGTGACATGGACCTATGGTCACCTCTGTACGTTGAAAGAACCCAACGACTATACGTCCATGTGGAAGTCATGGAATCTCTCATCACTGCCCATGATACCGCCACGCTTCGGTATCAAACTGATAGAACAGGACAGTATCAAGCGCCAATTTGCCGTTATCGAGAAACTGATGAAGCAAGCCGAACGCATCATCAACTGCGGTGACGCCGGACAAGAGGGAGAACTGATACAGCGATGGGTGATGCAGAAGGCCGGTGCTACCTGTCCGGTCAGCAGATTGTGGATATCGTCGATGACCGATGATGCCATCAGAGAGGGATTTGCCAATCTGAAAGACCAAGCAGACTATCAGCCTCTCTATATGGCTGGACTGTCGAGAGCTATAGGCGACTGGCTGTTGGGAATGAATGCCACGAGACTCTACACCTTGAAATACGGTCAAAACAGACAGGTGCTCTCCATCGGACGCGTACAGACTCCGACGCTGGCACTCATTGTGAACCGACAAAAGGAAATAGAAAACTTCAAACCAGAACCCTATTGGGTGCTCGCCACCATCTATCGCGACACCACTTTCACGGCTACCAAGGGAAAGTTTACCAATGAGGAAGAGGGCAAACAGGCATTCTCTACCATCGAAGGAAAAACCTTCACGGTGACCAGTGTGCAGAAGAAAAACGGTACCGAACAGCCACCCCAACTCTACGACCTCACTTCGTTGCAGGTGGATTGCAATAGAAAATTCGGATTCTCTGCCGAGATGACGCTCAATCTCATACAGGCACTCTACGAGCGGAAATACACCACTTACCCGCGTGTAGATACGCAGTATCTGTCAGACGATATCTATCCCAAGTGTCCTGCTACGCTCAACGGACTCTATCAGACACAGTTCGCCGGTGTGGCACCATATGCTGATTTTATCAAACCCATTGGTGGAAAGACGTTGAAAAAGTCGAAAAGGGTGTTCGACAGTGCCAAAGTCACCGACCACCATGCCATCATACCAACAGGAGTGGTGCCACAAAACCTCTCTGACG
>SAMEA3663093__coassemble_6204_pt1 | contig 3040 bp, 4 predicted proteins | sample SAMEA3663093__metabat2_low_PE_021 | metagenome-assembled genome bin SAMEA3663093 (sample SAMEA3663093) | pig gut metagenome | biome: pig gut; feature: pig-associated habitat; material: faeces | place: France | collected 2012
TCTCAAAATAAAAATCTCGACTGAAAATTCGCAACAGTACGTTGCTCTGCAGGAGGGGTTTATTTTGGATCGCATCTTAGATGCTCGAATTTTTGGAGTAGCGAAGACACTGATTGCAAATATACTGGTACTGATTTCTCATATACTCGTTTACCCTTCACTATCTTGAAGGATGGCTTCTTATTAGCAGCCTCTTTCAATAGGTAGTCGTTGAGTTTTATAATGCGGTCGCCAAAAGCCAAGCACTTGGTCTGTATGGCATCGGAGATTTCAGACATGATATAAGATTTCGTTGGATGAGGATTCAACCTTTGTTCATATTGGCAGGGAGGATTCGGTCTACTATGACGAAGGATGCTTCAATATGATAGACGTACACCCATTTACGGTTATGAGATACCATCCGGCGTGCCTCGGGGTGTATCTGACGCAGTGTCATTGATGTTGTCTTGCCATAGAGATCAGCATAAAATGCCAACGTCTTTATCTCCTCACGCATATTATTGGCATAGCGAATAGCTCCTTCCACCGTCATCATAGACTTAAGGAACTTGCGCAATTCTGCCATGTCTGCACGAGCTCCATGACTGATTCGAACCTCATAGATTTGCATAATCCTCGCGCACCTTGTCTATCAGTTCATCGAAGTATTCGTCCACAGACATTGTACTGGCCATTATCCTATTTCGGGTGGAAGTGGCATTGAAATTCTGCTTCGTATCTGTTGCTTGATTGGTTACTATCATAATACTGCTTTTATTTTGTGGGCAAAGATACGAAAAAGATTTGAATCTTATCGCACTTTGAACCATTATTTTTCAATTTTTGTATTTTATGCTGCATGCCTGCTCTGCTGTGTCTTGTAACTTTCGTTAACAGTCAAAGTGCAAAATATCTTAATGCTATTGCAGGAATGCCTGAATTATGCTAATTTTGTAGTGAAAAGACCAGGAAAGGTCCGATTCCCGGATGTCTGATGAATGTCGTAAAGATGTTAGATGGAAGAAGGAAGATGGAAGATGTTGCTACACCCATTCTATAACTCCTCTTATTCTGTATCATTGATTTTTTTACAGCGATGATGGAGAACTTTTACCAACTCCTCACAGTCACCATATATAGACTCGTATTGCCTATCATCAATAAAACTATTCCTATGAAGCAATTCAATCCAATAAAGTGATTCTCGAGCCTCCTTTAGTGCAATAAAAGATTTGCTTTTGAAATCAGCTTTACTAATGCCGTTACATGCCTCGGCATTATTGGCTCCAATGCTGGTTCCTGCCCGAAGTAACTGATTGCAGAGATTTGACACGGATTGCAAATACACTGGTACACTCTTCTCATAGACGCGTTTTCCTTTGACTATCTTATACGCAGGTTTAGCATTGGCTGCTTCTTTTAACAGGTAGTCGTTGAGTTTGATCACTCTGTCGCCAAAGGCTAGGCATTTTGCTTGTATCGCATCTGAGATTATTGACATAGTCGAAGTAAGAGGTGATATGTAAGAAGTAAGAATTTAATATTCTGCTTGCGTATTTCAAAATTTTTTTGTACCTTAGCGGCAGAGATGTCAGATGTATGATGGCTGACGGCTGAAGTTTTCTTTACAACGTCTTAAATGCCATCCTCAGGGCTTTATTCCCTTTAGCCTCCCAACAAATGAAATTGTTGTGGAAATGTTGTAGGAAAATCGGCTCTCTTTTCATAACTTGCTGAGTATCAGTGGCGGTAAAAAGTGGAGTATCTATGGGAAATCTGTATTGAGAGTTGCTGACGCAAGAAATAATCAATTTCACTATAATCTTCAAAGAAAATCCTTGACTAGAATGCGCAACAGTACGTTGCTCTGCTGGAGGGATTTATTATGGATCGCATCAGAGATGCTCGAAATCTTAACGATAATCTTAAAGAAAATCTTTAAATAAAATCTTTAAAATAATCTTCAACCAGAATCTCTAGACACTAAACACTAAACACTAATCACTAATCACTAATCACTAACCACTAAACTTTAACCTATAAACTCTAAACTCTAACCTTTAACCTATAACCTTAACGCTAACCACTAAACTCTAAACACTAATCACTAAACTTTAACCTATAACCTATAAACTATGAACTATTTCTTGTCTAGGATTTCGTATTTGGAGACTTGGCTTTTGTATTCTGGGACGATGTCCTTCATCTTCTTTACTATATCCATGTCGTTGTAGGTGTAGGAGAGGTCTAGGAGGGCCTTTTCGTTTTCACAGGCTGTGGCGTATTCGTACTCGCGGACTTTGGCGCGCATGATCTTGGGATGCTTGGTGGGGATGTTTTCTTCCTGGTCGGAAAGGACTTCCTCGTAGAGTTTCTCGCCTTCACGCAAGCCAGTGAATTTTATTTCGATGTTTTTAGCACCGGAAAGGGCTATCATGCGCTTGGCGAGGTCAACAATCTTGACGGGCTTGCCCATGTCGAAGACGAAGATCTCACCGCCGTTACCCATGGTGCCTGCCTCAAGGACTAACTTACAGGCTTCGGGGATGAGCATGAAGAAACGGATGATGTCGGGATGGGTGACAGTGAGAGGACCGCCATTTCTAATCTGTTGCTTGAACAAGGGGATGACAGAACCGTTGCTACCCAGCACATTACCGAAGCGGGTTGTGACAAACTGGGTGATGCCCTTTACCTTGCCTTCGGCAATGGCTTTATTGAGTGATTGACAGTAGATCTCACAGATGCGCTTGCTGCAGCCCATCACATTGGTGGGATTAACAGCCTTGTCGGTGGATATCATCACAAATTTCTTGGTGCCATACTTGACTGCCAGGTCTGCAATGACACGGGTGCCATAGATATTGTTTTGCACGGCCATAGCAGGATTGTCTTCCATCATCGGCACGTGTTTATAGGCTGCGGCATGGAAGACATACTCTGGCTGGTGGGCTGCAAAGATGGCTTCCATGAAAGTGGCATTGCAGATGCTGGCCACGATGGTCTCTGACTTGATAGCAGGGAACTGGCGTTGCATCAGCAGGCGGATATCATGCAT
>SAMEA3663093__coassemble_9775_pt1 | contig 2261 bp, 3 predicted proteins | sample SAMEA3663093__metabat2_low_PE_021 | metagenome-assembled genome bin SAMEA3663093 (sample SAMEA3663093) | pig gut metagenome | biome: pig gut; feature: pig-associated habitat; material: faeces | place: France | collected 2012
GAGACTTTACATTATATGTGTCCTCCTGATTTATTTAGATATTGTACAAATCTTCGTAGATTACAATTTCCATCTAGTTTAATAAAAATTGGTAGTTATGCTTTTAGTGAATGTGAAAAAATCACTTCAATTTCGATTTCATCAAGAAAGATAAAAATAGATGATGTTGCTTTCAGAAATTGCACTTCACTCAATACGATTCATTTTGATACAATTTTTCCTAATATTAGTTTCTGTGCATTTAACGGATGTACAAGTTTGTCATCAATAATTGTTCCGAACTGGTTCCTTGTCGGTGTCTATAGAAGGCAATTGAATCGATGGAAAAAGATAATCAGAGAAAAGTTAAGTTAATGTATTTATATAAGGTATGGACGAACAAGGAAACATAATCATTTACCAGTCGAAAGACGGCGTGGTTAGACTTGATGTTAGATTGGCGGACAATACTGTTTGGTTGACTCAACAGCAGATGGCAGATCTCTACAGGTCTTCCCGCACCAACGTTGTTGAACATATCAAACACATTTACGAAGAAGGTGAGTTAGAGGAAGATGCATCCTTGTCGGTCGATGCGTTTCTGTCGTTCCATGTGTCCAACTTAATCAGGAACTGACCGCATAGCGGAGCCATCTTTACTTCTACTTCGCCATTCACAATCACGGTGACCGCTTCGTTCATCACGTCTTGAAAGCACTTTACCGACATGACAGGATTCCCTTCTGGTGGCCAACCAATCTTTTCGTCCACAGCGACTCCGCCAAATGGAACAATGTCCACCTCAAAATCTAAATCCCCGTTCACGCCTTTGTAGAAGAACTTCTGCGTTTCTCCATGACGCTTGAAATGGTTATTCTCCAGCGTTTTGCAGATGTCATCAAAGGTTTGCCAGTCTTCTATGGCAATGGCTACATCCAAATCTTCCGTGCGGCGCTTTGGTTCATCGCCTTTCATTAGCTTCATGGCTACATCTCTTGCCCTGGCACCTACCACATACAGTGGCAACCCATGCTCTGCCATACATTTATTCTAGGCAACGAGTGTACTATATAGCCAGTCATTGCCAAGTTCCTCTTTCGTGATTTTATATTCCATTCTCAATCAGTCTTTGAGCCGCCTCAATGCAACGGCTGTTGCCACTTCCCATCAAGTCAGCGTATATTAGAATTTTGGGAGCCGTTTTCTCGTAAGTATTGTCTTTCCAGAACTTCTGATAGAGTTTTATCCTGCCTTTTTCCTGTAATTTCACCTTCTTGGTCATCATCAGCTTGACACTCGGCGTTTCCGTGTAAATATCAAATAGTTCTGGCATCAGGTAGCGGTCAATCAAAAAGGCTCCACCTTCACCTCCCCAGCACATTCCATCTGGTAGTATTATTTTGTTCCAATCTCGTCGGCAGTCGGCATCCACAAACTCCATTTCCTTTAGCAGTAACTTCGGCTTCAGACTCTGATTGTAGTGAGTCTGCCAAACATCTAGCAACTCTTTCCTGTTTTTCAAAAAGCGTCCATTTTCTGTGGTAAGCACAAACTTCCCCCTGCCAAGTTCCTCTATTACGTTCTTGATTGTGCCAAGTGACACACCGGTTTCTTCATGAATAGTCCGATAAGGCTTATTGATATTTATTTCGTCAAGCAACAAATAAAAAATAACCTTCAGACCTGCTTCATTGAACGCTTTTCCTTTTGCCTCTTTTGGCAGCATTGCCTTTTGTCCGCTTATACGTATAAACATCGGAGCGGCAACAATGTTGCAGTTTCCGCTGCTCTCCACCACACTAACTCCTTCTTCAGGCAGACCGTCAAAAGATTCTGGTGAAAAATGGTTTGCTGCCAGCATCAGCGGCTTGTCTGTCTGCTCCTTAAGACTTCTCATGTGCTGCACAATAAGGTTGTAATTTGCCTTGTTCACTTGTGGCCTCACATCACAAGCAAATGTAACCCCGTTGATAGTGAGGTTATAGCCATAACTTTTGCTTTGTTCAGCTGCCTTGAATACAATATCTTCCAAGTTCGTTAATCGTCTCAGATTATAGACGACATCATTGATGATTTCTTCTTCTCTGACCATACTTGTTCACTGTTTTGTTTTTGTTCATGCATTTTGAACACTACAAATTTAATGAACATTTTCCAAACAACCAAACTTTTTGTTCAAAAAATGGTGTTTGTTCACGAATCTTGAATAAATATAATGCTTTGAACAAAAAATGTCACAGGGACGGGTCATTGACATCATAATCATTGGTGGTTCTTACAGC
>SAMEA3663093__coassemble_12345_pt1 | contig 1942 bp, 1 predicted proteins | sample SAMEA3663093__metabat2_low_PE_021 | metagenome-assembled genome bin SAMEA3663093 (sample SAMEA3663093) | pig gut metagenome | biome: pig gut; feature: pig-associated habitat; material: faeces | place: France | collected 2012
AAGTCTATGAGTCGGCACGCGTATATATCAACGGCAAGTTCATCGGCTGTGCATGGGCAGCACCCTTCCAGCTCGACTGCCGCGACGCCTTGCGCAAGGGCAAGAACACCCTGCGCATCGAAGTGACCAATCTGCCAGCCAACCGCATACGCGATCTCGATAGACGTGGTGTGGAATGGCGAAAATTCAAGGAAATCAACTTCGTAGATATCAACTATAAGAAGACACGCTACGACGGATGGCAACTGATGCGAAGCGGACTGCAGGGCGCACCCCTGTTGCACTTCTATTCCCAAACCCCTTCCGCCTGGCCTTCAAAAGAGGAATAAACAATATAAAACAATAAATAGAACTATTACATCAAAATGAGTACAATTACAATGTTCATCATCGTTGCCTTTGTTGCAGGCTACCTCTGTATAGCCCTTGAAAGTCTGACGAAAATCAACAAGGCAGCCATTGCTCTGCTCATGTGTGTGGTCTGCTGGACCCTGCTGATGGTATCACCTGGAGCATACTATCCCGATGTAGCCTCTGACGGCGTACTCCACCACATCTCCGAAGTGATCGAACACCATTTGGGCGATGCCGCAGGCACCCTCTTTTTCCTAATGGGCGCCATGACCATCGTAGAGATAGTCGATAGCAACGGCGGATTCAATTTTGTGCGCGACATCATGAAGACACGCTCCAAGCGCAAACTCCTGTGGCGTGTGGCTATTGCCACCTTCTTCCTCTCTTCCATCCTCGACAACCTCACCGCCTCCATCGTCATGATCATGGTACTCCGCAAACTGGTACAGTCGCGTGAAGAGCGTCTCATCTATGCCGCATTGATCATTATCTCCGCCAACTCAGGAGGCGCATTCTCGCCCATTGGCGACGTCACCACCATTATGCTGTGGATCAAGGGAGTGATCACCACTCAGGGCATCCTTACTGAAATCTTCATCCCCTCGTTGGTATCGATGTTGGTGCCCGCCTTCATCCTGCAATATTCGTTGAGTGGAAAGTTTGATAAAGAGCAGAACCTCGTCACCGCCGAAATCAGCCAGTTCACCAAGGTGCAACGCAACATCATCTTCTGGCTCGGCGTAGGCGGTTTGGTCTTTGTGCCCATCTTCAAGAGCATCACCCATCTTCCTCCGTTCATGGGCATCCTCCTCGTGCTCGGCGTTCTGTGGACCGTGACCGAGATCTTCCATCACAATACTAGCGAAGACGACACTATGGCAAAGCGCGTCAGCGACCTCCTGTCGCGCATCGACCTCTCCACCATCATGTTCTTCCTCGGCATCCTCATGGCAGTAGCCGTGCTGCAGGAGATCGGCGTCCTCACCGCCTTGGGCACCGGACTCAACGAAGTCTTTGTCGGCAACTACTATGTCATCAACGGCATCATCGGTGTCCTCTCCAGCATAGTCGATAACGTGCCCCTGGTAGCAGGCTGTATGGGTATGTATCCCGTAGCCGAGACAGGTGCCATGGCCATCGACGGCTTATTCTGGCAGTTGCTCGCCTACTGTGCCGGAGTAGGCGGTTCGATGCTCATCATCGGTTCTGCAGCCGGTGTTGTTGTCATGGGCTTAGAGAAAATCACTTTTGGTTGGTACTTGAAGCGCATCACGTGGATTGCCTTCGTCGGCTATCTTGCAGGCATTGTGACCTATTGGTTGCAACAGGCATTGCTGGCATAACTTCCAGCCCATAAGTCCACACTGTCCAATGCTGATGTTGGATGATTCCTCATCAGTTGCTGTAGCCAATGTGGTGCAGCGTCTGATGAGGTTTATTTATGATTTTCAAAAATATTCGACCACTCGACCACCGCTGAGGCATAATGCGCTATTGCGCAATGCTTTAAGTGGTGGTCGATGACTTTATATTTACGTGTTTCGACCACACTTCGACCACCAGAGAATATCTTGCCCATGTTTATCAG